>Ga0206895_1031_pt1 | contig 40535 bp, 30 predicted proteins | sample Alteio_BWOrgHeat_51_FD_152967 | JGI IMG/M metagenome (GOLD analysis project Ga0206895, IMG submission 152967) | Enriched cells from forest soil in Barre Woods Harvard Forest LTER site, Petersham, Massachusetts, United States -... | ecosystem: Environmental > Terrestrial > Soil > Temperate forest >...
ATTTGTTACTGCCGGTACGTTAAGTTCCGATCTCGCAACCATCTCCAATATTACTGCAAGCGGAGAGATCGATGCATTTACAGTTACAGCAACAACTATGGTTGCGGTAACCTATGCCAACCCATCGGATGCACGACTCAAAAAGAATATCACCAGCCTGCCGTCGTCTTCGTTATCACAGATCCTGGCTTTGCGGCCGGTTTCCTATAACTGGATCAATCCTTCGATGGGAACCCGCAGGCAGATCGGATTTATCGCGCAGGAGATGCGAACTGTTTTTCCTGAATTTGTTTTCGAAGATAAAAATGGCGGACTCTCCATGAATTATACTGCCATGGTATCTCCTATTGTAAAAGCCATACAGGAACAACAGAAAGAGATCGACCTGCTCAAAAAACAAAATGCCGAACTGCAAAAGAAATATGATTCGCTCGAGAAACTCGTTAAAGAACTGATCAACAAAAAATAATAACTGCACCATTGGTGAGAAAATGTTTTCTTACATATCAAAGAATTTGTGTCGCATCAGCTTTTGTTGTGCAGGGTTTGTGTTTGCTTTTACCAAACAACGCAAATGCCCGTTCTGTTACGGATACATTTGGTTTATATATCGCACCCAATGCGGCTGTGTATATGAACAACAATGCCCAGGCCGGCGTTTTTTCCAATGTGATCAACAGCGGGATATTGGGGTCTGTTCAAAATTCCATGCTCAATATGATGGGCGATATCTGGCGCAACACCGGCACCGCATCGTATCCGGATGAATGGGGTATCAATAACAACAGTTCTTTTACCGGTGTTGGCGGCGCTTTTCGTTTTGCAAGTACCACATCGCAGCAATATTTGTCCGGAGCATATGCGCCATCAACCAATCCTAAATTATCTTTTCCGAATCTTATCGTTGCAAACACGCGCGGGCTTTTTTTATACCAGGATGATGCGCAGATCCGCGGTACATTATTATTTGAGAATGGTTTATTCTGGCTCAATGGAAATAATCTTTTTATCGGCAGCACAAACCCCGGCGCAATAGATGGCTATTCTGATACAAAATTTGTTGCAACCGGCAACGCCGCAAAAGGCGGATTTCTTTACCGTGCAAAAGTAATCGGCGCCTCGGGCAATGTGATCTTTCCTGTTGGCCCTCAAACGGGTAGTTATGCGCCGATATCTATCATGTTCAATACCGCTGTTGCACAGGATCTGCATGTGCGTGTATTTGATAATGTATATACCGGCGCTTTTATCGGAACAACCGGAAACCCCGCAAGTGTTCAGCAAACATGGAATATTGGCCAGGAAGATACTGCCAGTGTGCCATCGATCATTGCGATACAACATATGTTTACAAGAGAAGGCCCCTCCTTTGCTGCACATCGCGGCAACAGTTATATTTCTATGTACAATTTTAACCTCCAGACCTGGGATACACTCGGCCCGTCGGGTGTAACATCGCCCGGTACTATCACAACAGGTACAAAACTTGCCGGCACTTATATCAATGCACGTGTGCTCAATAGTTCTCTCGGCCTAAGCACCTATCTCACCAAGCATGCAGACGTAAGAACCGATTCCGTTACACTCGCCAAAGCAGCTATTGCACCTACGCGCCAGCCTGACGGGACATATCTTGTTACATTTCTTTTTCTCGTAGACAACAGGGGCATCATTCCCGCCAATTCATTACAGGTTCTCGATACGCTTGATAATGTATTCAAATCGCCCGCCACATTTTCTGTGAGCTCCGTTACTGCTACCGGCAACCTGATCGCCAACAATGCATTTGATGGTACAACCGATATGGGCCTTTTGCAACCGGGCAGTACGCTTGCAGCGCATAAGACAGATACGATCACACTGATCATGAATGTGAACAGTAACAGAACAGATGCGTTTTATTATAACAGTGCAAGCCTCACAGGATCATTAACTACCTACAATGGCCAATACCTGATCAATAACAGGTCGGTGAATGGATTAACGCCGCCATTGCCTGGTGCAGCACCGGTTCCAACGCCGTTTACATTGAGCCCTTCAAAATACCAGCTGCCGCAAGGGTTCTCTCCAAACGGCGATGGCGTGAACGACAGGCTCATCATCGGCGGCCTCGGAAATGATATCGCTTCTATTACGGTCTTTAACAAATATGGTATCATGGTTTATAAGAACCTGAATTATCATAACGACTGGGATGGAACATCAAATCTCGGTGGGCCATTATCAAATCAAAGAGTGGAAGACGGAACATATTTCTATAAGATCACCATTACCGATGCCATAACCGGCAAGCAGGAAAATTTTTACGGATTCATATCAATATGGAAATAAACTTTTACAAAAAAATACAACCTTATTTCCGTTACATGTTCATCATGCTGATCGGTATGTGCATGGTGAAAACTTCCTGTGCACAGGAAGACCCCTCCAACAGTTTGTATTTATTTAACCTGCTTAATATTAATCCCGCGTATGCAGGAAGCAGGGGCACACTCAGTATTACCACTGGTTTTCATAAACAGTGGGTGGGTGTTCCGGGTTCGCCGCGTACGAGTACTTTTTCAATGGATGCGCCGATAAACGAACATCATTTAGGATTAGGGCTGCAGTTGTATGATAACAGGATCGGCCTCGAACACACGAGTGGCATCAACGGAAGTTTTTCAACGATGCTCAATTTTGCAGATGATGAATTTTTATCGCTTGGGTTGCAGGGAGGGATCTTGAATTATCGCATAGACCGTACATCAGTAGCGCTTCCCTTCCAGGATGATCCCGCATTTCAATACAATACAAATGTGATGATCCCCACAGCCGGTGCAGGCGCTTATTATCAGCGCCCGAAATTTTATGCAAGCCTTTCGGCGCCTTCTTTATTAGTGAGTACGGTTAATTTAAACAAGATCGTTTCGGTTAACAGCCCTTCGTTAAAAAATCTGCAGGTAATATTAACAACAGGTATCGGCGCGCAGCTTTCGGATGATATCGAACTCAAGCCATCTGTTTATCTCCGCTGGATGAATGGAAAAGTTTTTGATGTGCATGTAAACTCGAGCATCTGGTATAAAGATCTGATCAGCCTTGGTTTTTCTTATCGATACAACGATGCCATTCTCGGCATCTTTGAATTGAAAATAAACAACAAGCTCAGCTTCGGTTATTCGTATGCAAGCAGTATCGGCGACAGGGGCATCTTCAGCCAGGGCACACATGAAGCCATCATCCGTTTTGATTTCGGGCCGTCTGATAATTAATTTTTTCCTTTGTGCCTCTTCGTGCGCAGAGTTGTTATCATCAACAATAAAAAGGTGCAAAGAAAAATCTCTGCACCTTTTATTATCTTATATGAACAAAAAAACTTACACTTTATAATATTGCTCCCAACCTTTTCTCGGCGGCATACCAACCAGCATATCATTCATCATTTTATCGTTGGTTATTTTTTTCGTGTTCCTGTCGAAAGAAATGGTTGCATTTAATTTTTGCGCCATCACACCCAAACAAAATACCTGGCTCAACGGCCCGGCAATCGCAAACGGAGAACGTGTTTGTTCTTCACCCTTGCATGATTTTAAAAAGTTGGCATAATGATCAGAAGTGCTTTTCGGAACTTCGGGAAGTTTGGATGCCATCTCTTTTGCTTTTTCTTCCGGAATGATGGAAAGCGTTGCACCATGCGAGCCCCCTTTGAACGTAAGGTCTTTTCCGTAAATAATTTTTCCGGGATTTAATTTAGCCGGTTTCAGTTCACCATTACTTGGCGGCGGAATGTTTGGATCGAGCCCCATTACACCATACCCAGCCGGTATTGGCGGAACATTGTTTACACCATCATACCAGGTAATATCGCATGCAGGCATATTGCCTCGCGCAGGAAAACGGAAAAGGATCGTGGATGACTGCGGATAGAAAAATGAATTGTGCCCTTCAGCCTTCAGCATCTTCACTTCATAAGGAAGCCCGAGATCAAGAAACTGGTGCGCGGTATCGATCAGGTGTGCGCCCCAATCGCCAAGTGCGCCCATTCCAAAATCGTACCAGCAGCGCCATTGGCCATTTATATAATCATGGTTATAATCGTGTATCGGGTCAACTACGCCGTGCCAGGTGTTCCAATCCAGCGAAGCGGGTATGGGTTCAGCAGCAGGATACTTATTGATATTGCTATCCCAGCCATGCCAACGGCGTGCAGAGTTCATGTGAGCGGTGATAGCGGTAACATCTTTGATGATGCCGGCATCTTTCCATGCTTTGAACTGAAAATAGTTTGCTTCCGAATGCCCCTGGTTACCCATTTGTGTAACGAGCTTATCGTATTTTCTGGCGGCTTTCATCATCAGCTCCACTTCGTTGAAAGTGCGCGCCATTGGTTTTTCAACATATACATGTTTGCCGAGCCCCATGGCCATCATTACAACAGCAAAATGCGAATGATCGGGAATGCCCACGGTAACAGCTTCTATCTGGTTACCCATTTTATCGAACATCGTCCTGAAATCCTGGAAACGCGGAACATCTGGGAACATTTTTAATACTTCCTGTGTTTGCGGGGCGCCCATATCCACATCGCAGAATGCAACAAAATTTGCGAGGCCTGTTTTGGCGAAAGATTTTACATCCGACCCACCCTGGTTGCCAATGCCTACACAGGCGAGGTTTACTTTTTCACCGGCTTTTTTATACGGTGCGCCCCAGGGGCCGGCGGCTTTGGTAATAATTGAAGGAAAAGCAGATGCCGCAGAAATGGCGGCAGCATTCTTTAAAAATGACCGGCGTGTTTTTTCAGATGGTTTCATAGATGACAGTTAATAATTGAGCAATCGATTGGGGTACTAATTTAATTGAAATAGTAAACGAACTATAGAAACGCGATTATATTAAGTACGAAAACGATGGCGAACCCGTCGGTTCTTTCAGGTAACAAAACAAAGATGAAAAATATCGCGGTCAAAAAGCGGCTGTGTTTGTATTATACAAAACTATATTGTTTCTCATCTAATAATTTATTTCTGCGGGCAAGATACCGGTTAAAGCCAGGTGTCATTATATCAATTGGAAGGTAATTGTTTATTGTAAAGTCTCTTAAATATTTCTCATGACCCTGTTCAATGCTTTTTTTAAATTTTAATCGACCTTGAGGTGTTATATACAGAACATTTATATCAAATAATTTATGATGGTTGTTACAAAGCCACAATCCATTATCCCCGTCAATTGCATTTGCGATCTTTGTGTCAAGAGAAATATTGTTTGTCCTTTTTATGCTAGCCACAGGCCAAACATGCGCACCCTGAATTAATTGAGGAATTTCACAATCACATAAGGAACATTTTTTTTCACCAAGCTTTTCTAATAGATTATATAGATATGTAGGCGACCGAAGGCTATCGCTATTTTCAAATTCCGCTTTTTCGAATGATAAGTCTGATGTAATGACATTAATACCGAGCGATTTAATTACATCCCGTGCGTCCCTTGGAAGTTTTTTTAAATTTCCTTCCTGAATTTCATATAATTCCATTGAATAAGGAGTTATTTCATAGATCGCAAGGCTCAATAAAGTTGTCTCGTATTTGTTTGCTCCATACGTTTTGCCAAAGATTTGTAATGTGCCATTTTCATCAATCGTAACATAGGATGAGGCATTTCCTTTGTTTCTGCCTCTGTTCAAATCTCTCTGAGCTATAATGTCTGATACAGCATTAAAAGGTTTTGTAACAAAAGTCAAATAGCCTGTTTCGTTTAAAAAAATAGTGCCTGCCGTTTTCATTAACCGATACATAAAGATGAAATAGTCTGTCTCGATATTGCCGTTGGGCGCTAAAAAATAGAAGTATATACTCTTGTTGGGATTATTGTCCTGATAATATTTAACTAAAGCACTTGGAAAACTTTGAAAGAATGAATTTCTGCTTCCAATTTCAAATTCAGAAAATGAAATATAATTTATAGCACCATTGTATTCTAACGTTGCTAAACGTCCGATGTTATAACCCGTATTATCAAATGTCACTGTGAAGGCGCGTTTACCCGTTATGCGATAACAAACATCGCCCAAGATGTCGCGCGTGAGGATGTCTTCGTATTGTTCAGACCTCTTCTGGAATTTGTTTTTTATGGTAAAGTGTGGTTTTGACATTGTCGCTATAATTTGTGATTAAAATTTCTTTACGATTGTTCCCAAGTACAGGATCAACCTCAATAATATTATATCCTCCTTTTTTTATCCATTCTTTAAACTGGCCATTGACTTTTCCTTTATGCTCCAAGACGTAAGAAATCATGAAAGATTTATTCTCGTCGTTAAGTTTATCGACAAAGTCAAAAAATTTCTTTTCAGTTTCGGAATTCCATCCCTGAAACCCTCTTTTACCATCATTATATGATCCATTTGTTAACATATACGGCGGGTCAAGATAGGTAAACGTTTTTTTGCCTAACTCGTAGTAGGTCTCATGATAATCTTTACTTTCAAAAAAAATATTTTTTTCTTTTATTACTCTAGAGAAACTAATCATTTTTTCAAGCACCTTGTCATTGAACCAACGCATCCCAACTGGATTGTTAAAGTCATGATTTCCATTAAATCTGATTTGCTGATTATAGCCATAAAGTATTACTGCGTATAAAAGTTTAGGGTCTCTTTTTTCAAATGACAAAGAATTGTAATAATTTCTAACCTTTATATAGCTTTGAGAATCTTCGGGTATCAACCCAAATTTTTTTATAACTCTTTTGAGATAAAGTATGTATTGGTAAGTGTCGGTTATCTTGAACGACGCAACCAGATTGGAGACAAAATGATTAATATCATTGTACACTACTCGGTTCGCCTCTATATTTATTCCCACATTGAATCCTCCTCCAAATGCGTCAACAAATGAGTTGAATTCGTTAGATACATTCTGTTTTATGAAAAGGGCCATTTTGGCTTTGCTCCCTATGTAATTGAGCGGTGATTCATAAACAAGTTCCTCTTCACTTTTCCGTTCTACATAGAATAAATATTCAAAGTGATCGTTTTTCTCTTTTGATTTAAAGTTTGTATATTTTCTGTACGTCAGTTTTTTACAAACAAATGTTTCAGTTTTGCCATAGCGTTTGAGACAAGCCTCAATAAAGCTTTTGGACATGAAACCATCTTTGCTGTAACTAAACACAATATGTTTGGCCTTTGTCTTTGCCAATATTTTGTCCAATAAGATGTGGGATTTATAATCTTTTGACCAATCTGATCTCATCGGAGTAGTGCTGCGGGATCCCGTTATTTTACTGACACTTGGGTTGTCGTAAAGAACTAATGTCTCTAATAAATGATACTGGGTCCCATATTGATTTTGTGTATATGGAGGGTCAATGTATAATATGTCGCAACTGATTTCTGAAACGATATCTTCTAACTTCGAATTGATGAACTCGGCTTCATTGTGTAAGGAACTATTAAAGTTAACTTTTTTGAATTCGATAGGTTTGGTCGCCCTTGAATCCCAATGCTTCAAAAAAGCACCATAAACACCAGCGGTGTTTGATACCACGGAGACGGACTCAATAAGACTTGCCATTAGAAAAGAGTATTCATTTTCATTAATGAGTACATCATCTTTCCAGCTTTCGATTGTTGTTCTGAAATAGTCAATACGTCCTGCATTTTCAATGGAAAAATACATTCGCTTCGAACCACCTGGCGAATAGGTTTTATAAAAAAAACCTTTAACGATTTTCTTGTTAGAATTGAAATATTTAAACGGGTCAAATCCCAGATTTTCAAAAAAGCAGTTATTGGCACATACTCTACCTCTGGTGTAAATCACACACCATCTCAGCATGTCATTTGCTACAATATTGAAGGACTCTTTTAATGCGTCTGATATAGCACCGGTTCCGCAAAATGCATCAAATAGAGTTAATCCGCTGTTTGTCAGACCTTTTTCTTCAAGCAGGTCTCTTATTTCTGATGTTATTAGTTCTTTATTACCTATAAATCTCATGTATTTCCCATATGGCTATTAAAGTACCAAATTTAATTGATGTTATTAGTCTACAAGTACTCTTATAAACATAGTTCTAAGATTTTTTCAACAGGAAATTCTTCAGCATTTGATTTTAGCAATCAGCCTATATAAAAGAAAAAGCACTGGTCAATTATGTACCCATCTCGTCATTTACAGCGGTGGCACAGCAATTTCAACAGATTGTCTGAATCCCTTTAGTTAATTTAAAAAAAACAAACATGAAAAGAATACTCGTTGCCCTGCTGTTTTTAAGCAGCACCAGTTTTGCACAGAACCACGAACCCCCTGCCAGCGTGCGCCATTCATTTGAAAGAGACCATGCCAACCCGCAGGGTACGCAGTGGTCGAAAACCAACAGTAGCTGGCATGCCAATTACCGCGATAAAGACAACCACGACGTTCATGCCTATTACGACAGCCGCGGCAACCGCATTGCCACCCACCGCGAAATAGAAAGAACCGAAGTTCCGCATAGTGTGGATATGCGGGTAAGAGACCGTTTTCATACAGGTGATAATTATCACGTTACAAGGATCGAGCGGCCCAATGCACAACCGTTGTTCCAGGTAAGCCTGCAACTCGGAAGCGGAAGCCGTACGGTGTATATGGATGCACAGGGCAGGGAAAAACAGTACCATGCTCCCCGGTAGAATCGTTGATTAATATTTTTTTCACGCAAAGGCGCGAAGGGGCAAAGACGCAAAGTACATACTGCGCCTTTGTTTTCCTTTGCGCCTTTGCGTAGAAATTTTTACGGCACCATGCACGCATATTGTTTCCTATAAAAGATTAGTTTTAAGATCGATATTTCTTATCCTTTAATCTTTTGTATGCCCGCACCAAAGAATTTTTTCAACCAACACTCACGCCGTAATTTTTTACGCCAAAGTTCATTTGCGTCTTTAGGATTATTTATGGCAGGAAGATCTTTTGCCGCCAATGCAATGAATTTGTTCCAGCATAAACCCGATTCATTGATACATGGCGTACAGATCGGCGCCATTACTTATTCGTTCAGGAGCCTGCCCGGTAACCCTGATCAGGTTCTGCAGTATTGTATCGACAGCAATATCAGCGCCATTGAATTAATGGGCGATGCGGTTGAAGATTATGCCGGCAAACCGGTTAACACAGTTAAACTTCCACCCAGAGTAAACGGGCAGCGTGTTGAATTAACAGCAGAACAAAAAGCCCAGGTAAAAGAATACCAGCAACAGGTTGCCGCATGGAGAGAACATATATCGATGGATAAATTTATCGAACTACGCAAAAAATATAATGACGCAGGCGTAACCATTTATGCATTCAAACCAAATGCATTGGGTATAGATAATACCGATGGTGAAATAGCCTATGCATTAAATGCAGCCAAAGCATTAGGCGCAACATCGGTTACGGTTGAACTGCCAACAGATGCCGCACAAACTAAACGCCTCGGCGACCTGGGAGAAAAGCATAAAATATTTATCGGCTACCACGCACATTTACAGGCAACCGATACCGCATGGGATATTACATTGGCACAATCAAAATACAATTCCATGAACCTCGATTGCGGGCATTATATTGCTGCAGGAGAAAACAATACCAAAGAAACTTTACTTGCTTTAATTGAAAGCAAACACGATCGCATTACCAGCATGCACATCAAGGACCGAAAGAACAAAACAAATGGCGGAAAAAATATGCCATGGGGTGAAGGGGATACGCCGTTAAAAGAAATCCTTACACTGCTGAGAGATAAAAAATATAAGATCCCTGCAACGATAGAACTGGAATATGATATACCGCCAGGTTCTGACGCTGTGAAGGAAACGGGGAAGTGCCTGGATTATGCGAGAGTGATCTTATCCTGATTGTTTTTTTTGAAACCAACGACTTGTTAACAATTCCTTTGTTTACTTTTTTGTGTTGACACAAAAAATGCCGGGCCGATCCTTTCTTTATTTCCGCATATTAGTTCTCAGGTATGAGGAACCGGAAAGCGTTTAACCCTTTTTTCTAAAAAATGCATCAGTTTATGATGTACCGGGCTGAATAACATAACAAAAATGCCCGACAACAAAGAAGATACCAGCACATCCGATAAGTGTAATTCATGAGACAGCCAATGTAAAAAATAATGCTCCGTTGTGTTGTAAACAATAACAATCAAAATAAAAATGATGCTGTCTGTTATTGTCCGCGTAATAATAAGCCCGGTATTAAATGTATCGAAGAAAAACAAACTCATTATCAATGATACTATCATTACCATAGTTTGCAGGAACACCCCAACATTGTCTAAAGATTGCGATATTCCTCCATTGAAATATGTGATCGTTTGGGCAATAAAGACGATAAAAATATCGACCATTATGCCCCAGAACAACCATAATATTTTATTCATTTCTGAAACAGACGAAGTTCTGTAGTTAACAAAAAGGCATAGAAATCCAATGATCAGTATTATAAAATTAGTTGGAATTAAAACCCCCGTAAATACAGACACAATAATACCGGCAAGAATAAACAAGAAAAACAGGAACCAGGTATAGCCTTTAATTGCCCACCTAAGAAGCCTTTTCAGTATTTTATTCTTCTTAAATACTGTTTCAATATCATGATTGGTAAGTTGTTTGGGGAAACTTTGGAAAGCTTTCAAAAAAACGGTTCCGGCTAAAGCATTGCTGATAAATATGGCTATAAACAGGATCCGGGAATCATGAAAGCGCAGCATATGGCTTATCGCAATATTTTGTGAGAACAAAGACAAAAACAACCCAACTAATAAACTTCCTTTTTGCGACCCTGTTTTAACTGAAATGATCAGCGAAAAAAATGCCATTAAAACACTGAACAAAACGGTAACCTTCGCTACAAAGTTTTCCCAACCGGAAGTAAGCCATTCATTACCTGAAAAGTAAAAAAAGTAGCATAGCCACAATAAAAAGGCAACAGCAAAAGAAATAAAATTCAGGGCCTTCAGTTGTTTTAATTGCAGATATTTCATTGAACGCAGGTTATTGGTAAGCTTTCTAAAGAATGGGGCCGTTTCAAATATTTTTCAACCTTAGCTTATGCAGGTTGATCCCCAACTCCCTAAAGATAATATTTACAATAGTGATCCATAAACAAAATACTATAACATTCTTCCTGTCGAACGACAGCTCAAATTCTTCATGTTTTTTTTCTGCATTTGTTCTGTTGCATTTATCCATCCATTCATTTTGTTCCAATAGATCTTTTCGGTTTGTGTTTTTAAAAGCGCGCAAACACCTGAAAGTGCGCAATTCAATATATAACCTGTTTTATAAATGATCAATGATTCGTTGGTTTTTTGACAGGCGGTTTACCTGTATTGTTCCTGATTATTCTTTACATTTATCAATACCTTGTACGCCTGTATTTATCAAACAAAGGTTCTACATAATTGAAACAGCATGAATAAAATTATACGGATCAGCCTGATTTTATTTCTTATTCTTTTTACGGGTAATCATTCTTTTTCACAAACCAGTTCCGTAAAACATTACGGTTATGCTGCTGCAGGCAAATTAAAAATTTACTATTGCGACCAGGGACATGGGCCGGTTGTTTTTTTTCTGCATGCCGGGTTTCTCGATATGCATCAATGGGACCGGGAAGCTACTCCGCTTATAAAAGATCATCGCGTAATCACCATTGACCTGCCCGGGCATGGACAATCTACCGGCATCGATACTGTTATAAAAATTGCCGAAGTAATAAACCATGTTATGAATTATTTGCAGGTTGGCCGCGCATCTTTCGTAGGAATGTCTTTGGGCGCCGCATGCGTAGTTGATTTCGCGATCGCGCATCCGGAAAAAACTGTAAAGTTGGTATTATGTTCCCCGGGCCTTAGCGGGTGGCAGGATGTAATGCGCCTCGACACATTAAGCAAACAGTTATTCATGCGCTCAGACACATACGGCGACACGCATGATCCTCAACTCATTTCTGAAAATTTTGTACACCTGTGGCTCGATGGCCCTTTCAGAAAAACAGCTACTGCTGATTCCGCCGCACGTAACTATGTATTTAAAACGGCTTTCGAAAAAGTCAGCAACAATAAGGGTTCGGGCCCGGTGTTCGATAAAAAGAAAGCCGCTAAACGCATCAGGCTGATTCAAAAACCAACGTTGATCCTTTATGGCAATCTTGACATTCCTTTTATTGTTCAGGAGTCGCAATACATACATAAAAATATCAAAGGTTCTCAACTGCAGGTAATTAACGGCACTGCACATTTGTTCAATTTTGAAAAACCCGACGTATTCGAAAAGTATTTACGATCGTGGTTGAAATAACCGTACGAAAGCTATCGATGCATCACATAATTAAAAAACCCTCACGCTTTGCGTGAAGGTTTATGTGACGGTATTTTTTTTAATCGTGTTCTAGTCTTTAGGCTCCCACAATTGAATTTTATTTCCTTCATTGTCTAAAATATGAACAAACTTTCCATAATCATATGTTTCAATTTTGTCTACAATGGTTACGTTTTCTTTTTTTAATTCTTCCACCAACGCTTCTAAATTCTCTACGCGGTAATTGATCATAAAGTCTTTTGTTGAAGGCTCAAAATATTTTGTATTTTCTGCAAAAGGGTTCCACTGGGTAAGCCCTTTTTTTGTACTGTCGTCGATCTCGCGCCATTCAAAGCTTGTTCCATAGGGGCCCGTATCAAGCCCGAGATGTGTTTTATACCATTCGTTAACTGCTTTCGGGTCTTTGCATTTGAAAAAGATCCCTCCTATCCCTGTTACTTTTTTCATTTTTGTATTTTTTTTGTTAGAGATGATTGTCTTAAAAGAGAAGCCTAATAAAAACGATGCAGCAATTAGTGTTATCGTAAATGATATTCTTTTCATGCCTGTAAAATTAATTTTAAAAGATTACACTTCTTTTATTTTATCATTAATATTTGAGCTGCCTGATTATTTTTCGAGAATGTTTTTTAAAGTCGACAAGCTGGTATCCATATCTTTCGCTACATGTTTTTTCATCATTGGTATCAGTATATTCAGTGGATATTTCAATGTACCGGCATTGCTCCAGGATACTTTGGTCTGATCATCGGATAAAGAGTCTGTTTCCATGATGATCGTTGCAGAAACTTTCATGGGTTTTACAAAACGTATTTCCATGTCAATTCTTTTTCCTTCAATGATGTTCCTGATCTCCTTTTCTCCTTCGCCGGCATCTTTATTTCCACTCCAGGCATAAAAACCCAGCGGCCTGCGTGGGTTTTTGTTTTAATTGGTCTGTGCGGGGCGAAAACAAAACAGCATAATTCCACCAATGGTTTCCCGGGCTATACCTGGCCCTGTGAAGGCGGCCCCGGAGGGGAGGAAGATGGCGCTGCTGTTTTTGCCGGCACTTTCAATGCTGTTCCCATCTTTGAGATCCTACGCATTAAATCCGATATGGTTTTGTGCATCAGCTCCCTGTGCGCCATTAACATAAAATGCTCATTGTCTCCCTCTGCCGGAATCATATCCGGGGTTGCCCTCTCTGCCCTTGCCTCCGGGGTATTTCTGCGCACTTTATCCGACTCCAGCTGGCGCTCAGTCATATCAGAACAAAATTTTATGAAAAATTGCTCCATCTCCTTTAAGTACGTTCTGGCTTCCATAGCCCCGCCGGCTTCGATCGCCCTTTCTACTTTGCTGGTTAATACGCCAAACCCTTGTTGGATCATTCTTTGATAAGAGGGGTTCTGGCCGGTATGCATGATATGATGATCATGCAATCCGCCAAAAGGTATCAGTTTGCGGTTTCTTCTCTCCATTCCCTTGCGGAGGCGGGGGTTTTGCAGATGTTTTCTGTAAATTTTATACAATGGTACCGCATGGCCCGCATATTCATGTATCAGTGCATTTAATATCGCGCCTGCGGTATTCATTGCCTCAACTCTTCCCATAATGTCTCCTGCAAAAAAGTTAACAAGGATCCTGATCACACCATAGGTAGGTTCATTGGTGCTTGTGTGGATTTCTCTCCGACTGGTGGATGCGCCCGCCGCTCCGCCATGCCCACGCTCATTTTCTTCCGCTATCTCCTCACCATCCATGGGCACATAAACAATATGTACTGCTATATTCGATCCCGGCGTAGTTGCTGCCAGGTATAAAAGGTACTCTGGCGATTCTTTGCTCATACCCATGAGCGTTGTGTTAAACATCTCCTGGGCCGTATACGCAATAAAGTGGTCTTTGCCATTTGTTAGGTCAGTAAGGTCAGCGGGAATGCCGCCGCCCGGTTTTTTGTTTAATTCAAACTTCTCTCTTTCATGATGCGCTTCGGCCACACGGCTTTTTTTTGCCGCTTCGCGTTCCTCCCTCTCCTTTATCTGTGTTTCCGTTTGCGGCCTGGCGGATAACGCGAGAAATACTGAAATGTTAGAGATAACAGACGGATCATCTGCGCGCGGCAGCATAGGGCGTCGAAGAGGGGCCAACGGTGCTTTCTTTACAGAAATCGGTGTGGCCGCGCTGGTAGAATGTAATATAGTACCGGCTCCGCCAGATAATCCTGAAATAACAGGAGCAAGCGTGATCGGCGCGGTTATCGGGGTCGATGAGGCCCGGCTTTCAGCATCGGGTGGTTCCTGCAGCAGCCCCGCCTGTGTTATCAATGCCTGGGAAGGCGTTGCAGGACTTGGCGCGGAAGACGATGACAACGAAACATGGGCCGGCGAAGATGAAGGCAAAGAACGATCTCTGTATTCCCTGATCAGTTCCAGAACGGATTTCCGGTTGCGCGGAACTGGCGCCTGCAAAGAACCAGTGGCGGAAGATGATGGAGAAAAGCCGTTACCGCCACCAGCTTGCAATTTCCCAGGAATTATCTGAGCGGGAATTGGCCACGAAGCAGCGAACCTTCTGGCAAACCTGGAGGCTCTGACAGGCAAGCCGGAAGAAGCAGCGCCCCGGCCATGGAATAATTCCTGGAACCTTTTGGTATGTGCGCCGGACAGCGGAGGCCGTACATGCCCTCCGCCCGAACCAGATGACAATGAAAGGCCGCCTCCGGATTGCTGCTCCAAAGGATGTATCTGAGCGGGAATTGGCCACAAAGCAGCGAACCTTCTGGCAGGCCTGGAGGCTCTGACAGGTAAGCCGGAAGAAGCAGTGCCTCGGTCATGGAACAATTCCTGAAAACGGCTGGTATGCCTGCGGGCCAGCGGGGGCCGTACATGTCTTTCATCTAAACCAGGCCTCGAAACAGATACAATCGGGGCGTCACCGGATCCCGAAGAAACGGAGCCGCCCGTTGGCGGGTGACGATGCGCGTGAGTATCCGTTGCAGAACCTGGCCTGGCCCTCTCCTGAAAGCTTAATGGAACAGGGCCCGTGATTGTTCTGTTCGAAGTGGGCGAAGGAGCAGGGCCATGCGTCGGCAGATCGCTGGAAATTCTGTGTAATGGTGGTGGTAAGAACGGGCTTGGGGTCGATGACAGTGAAGACATAGTTGGGGCAGGCAAAAAAGATGGATCAGTAACAGAACTATCCGTCTGTGGTTCCGGCTGCCGCTCCGGTTCTTCCTCGGGTTCAGCATCAGCATCTCCGTGCGTAAGATCCCGCAAGTTGGTGCACAGAGTAGAAAGTTGTGCATCATGTAGTATTACCTGTTCACCATTCGGCAGCATGAACCTGTGCTGGGCGCCTATCCCCGCGCCACCGATGTCATTAAGATAGATCAGTGCTGTTGGTGTACCATTAATATCTGCATAGAACGTTTGGCGTTGATCTGACACACGTAATCCTGCTGGGTTCTTTCTTACTCTTTGTACAATTTCTGTGGGCAACACCTGGCCTCGCTTAAGGGTTGCGGGCCTGTTATCGGAAAGATAAACAGGTTTGCTACCCGTTATCTCCGTGCTGCCTGCGGCAACATTATTGCCCGTTTGCTTTGACTTTTTAGGTTGCTCAAACATACATTGAGTAATGAAGATCTTACGCGGAGCATACAGGGGGGCCATTCCAATATATCGAATTTTCCGATGATTTGATATTATTTCTACCTGCATCCGGCACAAAAGCTGAATTAAATGACATGAAAAAGCCCCGGACAATCCGCTGGTTGCGGGCCGGGGCTTTAAGTTGTGGTGTGGGCCGGGATCGAACCGGCGACACAAGGATTTTCAGTCCTTTGCTCTACCGACTGAGCTACCGCACCGTGGAGAGTTAAAAGTTAAGAGTTAGAAGACTGGAGTACAGATTTCATACCCCAATCCCTTTCGGGGCAGCAAAAATAGGGGAATGACGGGGATTTTGGAATTTTGGAATTGGGAAATTTTGGAATTATATCAAATTCCAAAATTTGCCAATCTCCCAATTCTAAAATCCTCTTAGAACTCACAATTATTCGGCGTTCTCGCAAACGCGATCACATCCCTGATATTCGTCATGCCCGTTACAAACAAAACCATTCTTTCAAAACCCAATCCAAAACCGGCATGTGGCACGGTTCCGAAACGGCGGGTATCAAGATACCAGCTTAGTTCTTCAGCGGGAATATGCATTTCTTTCATGCGCTGTTCCAGTTTATCCAACCGCTCTTCTCTTTGTGAGCCGCCAACAATTTCGCCGATGCCCGGCGCCAATATATCCATCGCGGCAACGGTTTTACCATCATCATTCTGGCGCATATAAAACGCTTTGATCTCTTTTGGATAATTGGTAAGGATCACCGGTTTTTTAAAATGTTTTTCCACCAGGTATCTTTCATGCTCGCTCTGCAGGTCAACACCCCAGCCTTCAACCGGATACTGGAATTTTTTCTTTTTATTGTGGTTGCTCTCTTTCAATATTTCAATCGCCTCGGTGTATGTGAGGCGTTGAAAATCGTTGTTCAAAACAAATTCCAGTTTTTCTATCAACCCCAATTCACTGCGTTTATCCTGTGGCAATTGTTTTTCTTCTTCTGCCAAACGCTGCGCTAAAAATTCAAGGTCATCGCGGTTGTTATCCATCACATACTGAATAAGATATTTGATGAACGCTTCTGCGAGGTTCATATTATCTTCCAGGTCGTTGAAGGCCACTTCGGGTTCTATCATCCAGAACTCAGCCAGGTGGCGGGTTGTATTCGAATTCTCTGCGCGGAATGTAGGGCCGAATGTATAAATATCACTAAACGCCATTGCACCCAGTTCTCCCTCCAGCTGCCCGCTAACAGTAAGATTGGTACTCTTGCCAAAAAAATCTTCTTTAAAATTTATGCTGCCATCTTCGTTCGTTGGCGCATTGTTCACGGGAAGAGTTGTTACACGAAACATTTCACCCGCGCCTTCTGCATCACTGGCTGTGATTACAGGCGTATGCAGGTAAACAAAACCTTTTTGATGAAAGAACTGATGCACGGCAAATGCCAATGAATGACGAACGCGAAACACCGATCCAAATGTATTGGTACGAAAACGCAGGTGCGCTTTCTCGCGCAAAAATTCAAGGCTGTGTTTTTTGGGTTGCAATGGATATTTCTCCGCATCGCTATCACCCAATATTTCTATGGTTGCTGCTTTTACTTCAAGCGTTTGTCCCTTGCCTACTGATGCAACTACTTCGCCAACTACTTTTACCGATGCGCCTGTTGTGATCCTTTTCAGCAACACATCATCAAACTGCCCAAGCGTTGCCACTACCTGAAGATTATTATTGGTACTGCCATCGTTCAAAGCAATAAACTGGTTGTTGCGGAATGTGCGCACCCAACCCATTACAGTTACCTGTTCTCCTGCCGCACCTGTTGCGAGGAGTTGTTTGATCTTCGTTCTCTTGTTGAACATAATTAATTATCGGATTACGGATTAGCGAATTAACGGATTAGTTTATTAAGGATTACGGATTATCAATCCGCTATTTCGCCAATCCGTGAATTTATGGGCAGCAAAGATAACCAAACAAGCATCCTCATTATCTTTTAACAGCATATCGTGCCCGATTTTCACTAAAAAATTCTTGTTTTCAGAAAAACTGCCTTAACATTGCAGTGGAAACCAAACCAGTTCGGTCTTCACTTAGCTCTCGACACAACCGGTTTACTCTGCTTTCCGCTCAAAACAATACAAACCCCAATCTATCTGAGTTCCGATTTCTTTAGACTGGATTTTTAACCTTTGACAATTTGAATTTCCCCCATTAACAGACCTATTTTTATGTACGACATTTTGCAATTAAATGACATGCTGCTGCCTGAGTTGCTGGATATTGCTGAGCAACTGAATATTACCGGCGCCAAAAAACTTGACAAGCAGGGATTGATCTACAAGATCCTCGATAGCCAGGCAGTACAGGCAAGCGAAACAAAAGACGACCCCAAGAAAAAATCTGCGCGCCCGCGCAAACCCGTTACAGTTAAAACCACCAACGGAACCGAAGAAGCTGAAGTGATGCAGGAAGCCCCCGTTGCTGAAAAAGCCGCTCCTAAAAAAGGGCCGGTTCGCAAACAAAGAGCTGAAACTACCCGCGAAGAACAATCGCAGCAGGAAACAGAAGCCGGACAGCCAACAGGATCACAGGAGGCTTCCGCAGATAATAACGAAGAAACACATCAGCCGGGAGAAAATGGTTCTGCACAGGATCCCGGTGCACCGCAACACCAGTACCCGCGGCCGCAGCAACGCAAAGAGCCCGCTTTCAATATTGAATTTGAAGGTGTGATACTTGGCGAAGGCGTTTTGGAAATGATGCCGGACGGATATGGTTTTTTACGCTCATCAGATTATAACTATTTATCATCACCCGATGATGTATATGTATCTCCTTCCCAAATAAAACTATTCGGATTAAAAACCGGCGATACAGTTCATGGAGCAGTTCGCCCGCCGAAAGAAGGTGAAAAATATTTTGCTTTGTTAAAGGTCGACAGCATCAACGGCAAACGCCCCGATGAAGTTCGCGACCGCGTTCCATTTGATTATCTCACACCATTATTTCCTTTTGAGAAATTAAATCTCTTTACTACTTCCAATAATTACAGCACCCGTATCATGGACATCTTCACGCCTATCGGTAAAGGCCAGCGTGGATTGATCGTTGCACAACCGAAAGTGGGTAAAACAATGTTGCTGAAAGAAGTGGCCAATGCCATTGCAGCAAACCATCCTGAATGTTATCTGATGGTAGTGCTGATAGATGAGCGCCCGGAAGAAGTTACCGATATGGAACGCAGCGTTCGTGCAGAAGTGATCGCTTCTACATTTGATGAGCCTGCAGAAAAACACGTAAAGGTTTCCACCATCGCTTTACAAAAAGCAAAACGTTTGGTTGAGTGCGGACATGATGTGGTAATTCTTTTAGATTCTATTACACGTCTTGCACGTGCACACAATACGGTTGCGCCGGCATCAGGAAAAGTTTTATCCGGCGGTGTGGAAGCAAACGCGATGCAGAAACCAAAACAATTTTTTGGCGCCGCACGTAAAATTGAACACGGCGGGTCATTAACCATCCTGGCAACTGCATTGATCGAAACAGGAAGTAAAATGGATGAAGTGATCTTTGAAGAATTCAAAGGAACGGGTAACATGGAACTGCTGCTCGACCGCAGGCTCGCCAACAAACGCATCTTCCCGGCTATCGATCTTACCGGCTCATCAACACGCCGTGATGATCTGTTATTGGACAAAGAAGTGCTGCAGCGCATGAATATCCTGCGCCTCTTTATCAATGATATGAATACGGAAGAATCAATGAATGAATTACTGAAACGCATGCGCGGGACAAAAGACAATGAAGAATTCTTAATGTCGATGAACCGTTAAGCGATGATTTTTATATGATTAAAAAAGAAGAGCTGCGAAATTTCGCAGCTCTTCTTTTTTTGTAATTATGTTATAAGTTTTATTTCAAAAGATTTGTATTGAATAGCTTGAGGATCCTTTTGTACTCATCCGTCCAGCTGCTCGGTTCAACAAATCCGTGATCTTCTACAGGATACGGTGCGATCTCCCAATTATCTTTTCCTAGCTCAATTAACTTCTGCGTCAGCCTTACAGCATCCTGGAAATTCACGTTCACATCAACCATTCCATGACAGATCAGCAAATGATTTTTTAATCCGGCGGCAAAATTTATCGGCGATGATTTTGCATAAGCGATACTATCATTGTATGGTTCATTCAGAATATTGGCGGTGTATCCATGATTGTAATGTGCCCAGTCAGTAACGGGCCGTAATGCAGCGCCCGCTTTAAATACATCCGGTGTGGTGAACAAGGCCATCAATGTCATAAAGCCGCCATAACTGCCGCCGTAAATGCCGATCCTTCCTGCATCAATTCCATATTTATCAACTAAGAATTTTGCTGCGTCGACATTATCATCCAGATCCTTTCCACCCATCCAGCGATAGATGCCTGTTCGCCAGTCGCGGCCATAGCCACTGCTTGCGCGGTAATCGATATCGATAACGGTATAACCAAGATCGGCCAATAAATTATTGAACATGGTTTCCCTGAAATAAGAGCTCCACCAGTAATGTACATTCTGTAAATAACCGGCGCCATGAACAAAAATTACAGCGGCACCATTTTTTTTTCCGCTGGCGGGATCAAAAACTCTCCCATAGATCTGCGCACCATCGCGTGCTGGAATGGTGATCACTTTAGTATCTCTCCATGCATAGGCTTTGAACTCATCGGTCATTGCTTTGTTGGTTACCTGCACAGGTTTTTTCCCAGGCATATTTTCCTGTACAAAAAGCTCCCATGGTTTGGTGGTATAAGAGTAACGGTATGCGATCCATTTTTCATCCGGCGACATGGTTACTTCATAACCGCCATCCATATTGGTGATCTTTTCTTTTTTTGTTCCATCGGTTTTAATGCGGTACCAGTTTTGTTTGCCGGGATGTTCTTCATTTGTAAGCAGATAAAAATTTTGTTTGTTGCGGCTAAGCTCTGCCTGTTGCACTTCATATTTTCCTTCGGTGATCGCTTTTTTGGTATTGGTTGCGATATCATAACTATATAAGTGCGAGTAGCCGGTTACTTCACTTTGAAAATAAAAAACATTATCATTTATCCAGCCGATCCTGCTGCCTCTTCCGCCACCAACACCGGGGCCATCGATCCATGCTTCGTCGCGCTGGCGGTCAACCGGTATCAGTTTTCCCGTTGCTGCTTCAAGACGCATGATCCACCTGTCTTTATTATCCTGTGAGCGGATATCGAGAACAGCTTCTGTTCCTGCATCATTCCAATAAGGCCCGTTAAACACAACACTGCGGGCGGTTAACCTGCGGCCGGAAAATTTTTTAGGATAATCTTTTACATAATCCGGAACATCTGTAATGCCGGGAATAGAATCCGTTGATACGGCGATCACCGTGTCTTTCATTCTGTCGTAAACATAAAAATCATATTTCCCCAATGGTGCGCCCACTTTTGTACGGCCGGGAATATCTGTTGTAAAACCACTCTCCGTTACGTAATCAGGAACCGCAGTATTTTTTGAAGACGTTGGTGCCTGGTATAAGCGATACGTAATAAATCTTCCATCAGGACTGATCTGTAAACCTTGCAATGTTTTGTCGCCAATGCCGATCGTTTTTAGTGTATCTGTTTCTTTGTTTGCTTTTAGAAACGCGGAGCGCTGATCTCTTTTATCTTTTCTTTCTTTCAATACCTGGAACAGTTGCAATTGCTCCTGTTGAAGCCATTGCTCCTGCGAGCCTGCTCCAACAGCTGATGCATTTCCTCCACCACCGCCGCCACCCCGTTGCCCACCTCCACCGCCGCCTCTTTGACCACCACCGCCACCAAATGCAGGCGCAGCAGCCGTTTCAGCAGTTCTTGAAATATTGGTGAGTTGTAAAGTGATCCCGGTTTTTGTATTCCATGCATACAGATTTTGATTGCGTGTGTACGCGATCCATTCATCTTTTAAAATAAATTTCGGCGCAGATTCAATTTCTTCTGTTTGTGTGATGCGCGTTGTTTTTCCTGCTTTGATATCAACCCAATAAAGATCGCCGCGATATACATATACCATTTGCGTGTTACTATTATTATACACGGCATTATTGATCGCGTTCATTTTTTGTGCTTCAAAAAAACCTGCTTTTTGCGGTTCATTTCCACCGATTGAAAAAGAATACACAGAATCAGAAATAGTATTCTGCGGGTTCCAGCTAAAGAAAACGGATCTGCTGTCGGCCGACCAAAATACATTTGATGGAGAGACGCCGATCCATTTCGGATCTTTCATTATTTTTTCAACTGTAAGGCTTTGAGAATAGCCGATGACGCCCGCCAAAAGCAGAAGCGAAAGAATTTTAATTTTCATCTGTGCAGATAGTTTTATGCTATAAATCTATTACAATGCATTGATGAAGACAGAACCGATGGATGATTTTTTTCGCAGCTGCAAACATTATTTATAATAACTGTTCTGCTCTATCTCTTCCCTCACTTTATCTGGAACAATATAACGGATGGTTTTTCCGGTTTTAATATTATCTCGGATCTCTGTTGCCGAGAGCTCAAGTTGCGGCGCGTGTAAAATAGTAACAGATGCATTCAATGTATCTGTTACATCAAACCCCGGCCTTTTATAAATAATGAACGGATAGTTTTTTACCAGCTGTTCAAAATTTTTCCAGCGCGGCAGGTTCTGAAAGCTATCGCTGCCCATAATAATGGAAAACGCGTGTTGCGGATATTTTTCCTGCAAATAAGTAAGCGTATCGATCGTATAAGAAGGGCGTGGAAGCTTAAATTCTACATCAGACGCTTTTAACCTCAGGTCTTCCTCCACTGCAAGGTGAACAAGGTGAAGGCGATGATATTCATTTAATAGAACAGAAGATGGTTTCAATGGGTTTTGCGGAGACACCACGAACCAGACCTGCTGCATTTCTGTATGATTCGCAACATAGCTCGCAACGATCAGGTGCCCGATATGTATGGGATTAAATGAGCCGAAGTATAAACCAATTTTCATCTAAAACATTGAAGGTCATATAATTACGAGTGGTCTGACAGCTCTACAAAGATGCTGTTCGCTTCATTTAGCCGAAGGCTTAAATGATATCCTGACACAGAAATGGAGATCGGGTCGCCTAATGGTGCAATCTGTTCAATCTGTACTTTTTCACCTGGTATACATCCCATTTCCATCAGTTTTATAAAGATCTCATCTTTCTCGAATGAATGGATCACTGCTTTTTGCCCAACCGATAATTCCGACAATCGTATCATTTCCAGTTATTAATATCTAAAGGTAACGCGGCTGCATAGCTTTTTGTACCGAATTTTGGAATAATACAAACAGATATGGCATCCGTATTATTTCGTTCAGCAGACAGATCGTTGCAACTGCCAGGCAAGACAGTCCTGAAAGATTTTATTCAAGTAATTTTCAAAAATGAGAGATGTGCCTTGGATTCTGTGACCTATATTTTTTGTTCAGACGAATTTCTTCTTAAAATGAACCGCGATTTTCTGCAACATGATTATTACACAGACATCATCACTTTTGGCCTTTCCGAAAAAGGCCAGCCGGTTGAAGCAGAGATCTATATCAGCGTTGATCGCGTGAAAGACAATGCCAGAAACCTTAATACTACTTATAAGAATGAAGTATTGAGGGTTATATTCCACGGCGTATTGCACCTATGCGGCTATAAAGACAAAAAGAAAAGTGAAAACACCCAAATGAGAAACAAAGAGGATCAATATTTGCGTTTATTTGAAAAATTTCTGGCAAATGCATAAGCTGGTGACGGTTTTTCTCTTTATTCTTCCCCTATTTTCTTTTTCGCAGATTGCCACGATCGAATTGGAAGATAGATCTGTTCCTGAACCCAAAAGTCGCGACAGCATTGTAGATAAATGGGATCTTTCCCAACCTGGCTACCAAAAACTTTCCCAACAGGCAAGAGAGCTTCTTTATTGGACCAATTATAGCCGGAACGATCCAAAAAAATTCTGGGATAGTGCCGTGGTGCCAATTTTAGCTGTTTTCCCTCCCTTAAATCGCAGCGAAGCAAATAGCCTGAAATCCGATTTGATGAAAGTTGGTGAGCTGCCTATGTTCTCATTAAATGATGCATTGATCAAAACAGCTCAATCTCACGCATCTGATATTGGCGCAAGAAAATCTCCACCAAGCCATATTTCAACCAATGGAACAGACTTCGGGACTCGAATGAAAGCAGCAGGAATCAAGCGTTGTGCGAATGAAAATATTTCAATCAGTAGCCAAAGCATACTCATGTCCGTCATCTTGCTTTTTCTCGATATTGACCTACCCGACTTGGGCCACCGGAAATCCTTGCTAAATCCTTCTTTACAGGAAATAGGAGTTGGGTCTGCTCCATATGGTAAGGATCAATACTTTCTGGTTCAGGATTTAGCCTGTGTTCAACCTTAAATGGTTCCACGAATCACGGTTTCGTCCAGAAACATTTTTTAAATTGTTCCACGAATCACAGTTTCACTCAGAAACATTATTTATTTTTGGGCATGGCTCGTAAAAAATGGACTGCGCAAACTGAAGTTAATGATTCGCTCATACTCTTTCGCGCAAAACGGAAATGGCAACTAAGTTATCGCCGCTATGTAATTGAAAAAGCGCCAAGCGAGGCGTATGCGCCTTATTTCGGTCTTGATATTGAAACACTTAGACATTGGTTTGAATTACAGTTTACAGAAGGGTTGAACTGGGATAATTTTGGAAACGCCTGGCAGTTCGATCATATTGTGCCTACTACTTATTTCGATTATTCCAATGAAGACGATCTGCAACTTTGCTGGAGTTTTGTAAATATCCGGGTTGAAAAAATTGAATTGAACAAAAGCCGTGGCAACAGAATTGACCTTCTCGCCGTGAGGCCCTATTTTAAAGATCTATATGATAAAACCGGATTTTCGGTTTGTCTTAAAATGCTAGCCAAGATCGAGTCTATTGAAGTATCGAACATTGAAAGTCGCCCTGCTATTGAAAACTTTATCATCCAGAACAGTGCACATTTCGAAAGCATGGCTACATTGACTCACGAAGAATTTAATCGACTCAATAAGGGCAATACCGTTGCCGAGCTTTTACTGGAAAGAGAAATCCTCAGAAAATTTGGTTCGGGGCAAAAACCATGAAGTACCTTTGCAGCTTATGTTTCCTGAATATGATGTGATTGTTGTGGGTGCCGGCCATGCCGGTTGCGAGGCCGCTGCCGCTGCTGCCAATATGGGCAGTAAGGTGTTGCTGATAACCATGAACATGCAGACCATTGCACAAATGAGTTGTAATCCCGCCATGGGCGGAATTGCAAAAGGGCAGATCGTGCGCGAAATTGATGCAATGGGTGGGTATAGCGGAATAGTAAGCGATCTAAGCACCATACAATTCAGGATGCTGAACAGGAGCAAGGGGCCGGCAATGTGGAGCCCGCGCACTCAAAACGACAGAATGTTGTTTGCTGCGACCTGGCGCGAAATGCTGGAAAAGACGCCCAATGTTGATTTCTATCAGGATATGGTGCGGTCAATTATTATTAAGGGGAACAAAGCTTGCGGAGTGGTGACCGGGCTTGGCCATGAAGTTCGTTCAAAGTCTGTTGTGGTAACAAGCGGCACATTTTTAAACGGCATCATTCATATTGGAGAAAAACAGTTTGGTGGCGGGCGTGTGGCCGAAAAAGCGTCCACCGGAATAACAGAACAATTGGTTGAGTTTGGATTTGAAAGCGACCGGCTGAAAACGGGCACACCGCCAAGAGTTGATGGACGCAGCCTTGACTACACAAAGATGGAAGAACAAAAAGGCGACGATGAGATCGTTGGTTTTTCTTATACAAAAACCAAACGCATTCAACCGGAAGAGCAAAGAAGCTGCTATATCACTTATACAAACGATTCGGTTCATGATATTCTAAAAACTGGTTTCGACAGGAGCCCAATGTTCCAGGGTAGAATTGAAGGAATAGGGCCGAGGTATTGCCCAAGTATCGAGGACAAGATCAATCGCTTTGCAGATCGCGACCGTCATCAATTATTTGTTGAACCGGAAGGATGGAATACGGTAGAAATATATGTAAATGGATTCTCAACTTCTTTACCCGAAGATGTTCAATACGAAGCGCTTCGTATTGTTCCGGGTTTTGAGAATGTGCGGATATTCCGCCCGGGTTATGCGATCGAATATGATTATTTCCCGCCAACACAATTGCAATATTCGTTAGAGACAAAACTTGTATCCAATTTATTTTTTGCCGGGCAGATCAACGGCACAACCGGTTATGAAGAAGCGGCCTGCCAGGGATTGATGGCAGGAATCAATGCGCATCAAAAAGCGCGCGATATGGAACCGGTTGTTTTAAAAAGGAGCGAGGCATATATTGGTGTGTTGATCGATGACCTGATCAGTAAAGGAACGGAAGAGCCGTATCGCATGTTTACGAGCCGGGCGGAATTCAGAACGCTTTTAAGACAGGACAATGCCGACCTTAGATTGACAGAGGTCAGTTATCGCCTTGGTTTGGCTTCGCAGGACCGAATGGATAATGTGATCGAAAAAAGAAACCAGGTTGCCCGCGTAAAAAAATTGTTGACGGAAACCAGTGCTGAACCAGATAATGTGAATCCTTATTTTACAGAAATAAATTCAGCTGCTATTTCAGAAAAACAAAAGATCTCAAAAATACTTTTGCGTCCGAATGTTGGCCTGCCATCGTTGATGAAAATTGTTCCTGGGTTGAAAGAATCACTCGCAGATATTTCAACAGATTCTTTGGAACAATCAGAGATACAGATCAAGTATGAACGCTACATTGAAAAAGAACAGGAGATCGTTGAAAAAATGAGTGCTCTTGAAAACATGGCCATTCCGGCAAGTTTTGATTATGACCGTGTAAATGCTTTGTCTAATGAGGCCCTGCAGAAATTCAAGAAAATAAAACCCGCAACACTCGGCCAGGCGAGCCGCATCAGTGGTGTGAACCCGAGTGATGTACAGATCCTGATGGTGTATATGGGACGATAATTATCCCTAACTTCCGTTTCCAAAAAACGCTTATGAAACGGATCCTTCTGCTCTGCTTTCTTTTTTCAGTATTATTTTTTTCCTGCAAGCAAAATTCTTCGCCATCATTAACAGAGTACCATGCTGCAATAGATAGTGGCGTGCAAACGGCCGGTGTAAAATTGGTCCAGGTAGAAACGCCTGTTGGAAAATTTAATGTGTGGACAAAACGCGTCGGCAATAATCCACGTATAAAAGTTTTGTTGCTACATGGTGGCCCTGCCTGTTCGCATGAATACATGGAAGTGTTTGAAAGTTTTTTTCCGCAGGAAGGTTTTGAATTTTATGAGTATGATCAATTAGGCTCGTTTTATAGCGATAAACCAAAAGACAGCAGCCTATGGACAACCGTGCGTTTTGTTGAAGAGGTAGAACAGGTGAGAAAAGCGCTTGGGCTCGATAAAAACAATTTCTATTTACTCGGGCACAGCTGGGGCGGTATTCTTGCTATTGAGTATGCGTTGAAATACCAGGATAACCTGAAAGGACTTATCATCAGCAATATGATGAGCAGCTGCCCGGCGTATGGGAAATATTCTGATGTACTTGCCAAACAGATCGATCCAAAAGTGCTCGACACGATCCGCACCATTGAAGCGCATGGCGATTTTGAAAGCCCGAAATATATGGCGCTTCTTATGCCAAATTTTTATCAGCAACATATTTGCCGCCTTGCCGTATGGCCCGATCCGGTGAACCGCGGTTTTGACCATACCAATAAAGAAATATATACCATGATGCAAGGCCCTTCGGAATTCGGGATCGCAGGACGGTTGAGGGACTGGGACAGGAGCAAAGACCTTCCACAAATAAAAGTACCCACACTTACCATCGGCGGTATGCACGATACCATGGATCCTGAACACATGAAATGGATGGCGACGCAGGTACAGAACGGAAGAAGCTTAATATGTCCGGATGGCAGCCATTGTTCCATGTGGGATGACCAAACGCATTATTTTCCGGGTTTAATAAAGTTTATCAAAGACGTTGATGACGGAAGCTTTAAAAAATAGCGCTCACCGACAAGAAACAAGCTTTACCGAAAATTTGATAAATGGTTTTTTCAATGCGCGCATTTCAGTAGTTTTAGAATTCTTCCAAAACCAACTAATCGATATGAGAAAAATCAAGCTCCTGCTTTCCGGGCTGCTGTTTGCATCTTTGCTACAGGCCCAGGAAACATTCCCCGTTAATGGTGTGGCCGATAAACGGGAAGGCTGTTATGCCTTCACCAATGCCACCATCGTTCAGAACACACAGTCAACATTACAGAAAGCAACCATGATCGTCCGCGACGGAAAAATTGTTTCCGTAGGTGTGGGTGTTTCCGTGCCGAAAGATGCGGTAGTGATCGATTGTAAGGATAAATATATTTATCCTTCGTTCATAGATATCTATTCTGATTATGGTGTAACTGCTCCGGTCCGTGAAACGCCGGCTGGTGGTGGCGGACGCGGTGGCGGCGGATTCGGACAGGCCGCACAGATCGTATCAAATGCAAAAGGCCCTTATGGCTGGAACCAGGCGATCAAACCGGAAATAAACGCGATCAGCATTTTTACTACTGATGATGCCAAAGCAAAAACTTTGCGTGATATCGGATTCGGCTCTGTTTTAACACACGTGAAAGATGGGATTGCCCGCGGAACAGGTGCGTTTGTAACGCTTGCCAAAGACAAAGACAATCTTGCCGTTATCAAAGAAAAAGCTTCTGCGCATTATTCACTGAACAGGGGAACATCAACCCAATCCTATCCAAGCAGCGTGATGGGTGTGATCGCATTGTTGCGTCAAACCTATTTGGATGCACAATGGTATAAGAACAAACCACAGTCAACAGAAGGAATCAATCTTTCTTTACAGGCATGGAACGATAACCAGAATCTTCCGCAAATATTTGAAGCGGATGATAAATGGAACGATCTGCGTGCAGACCGTATTGGTGATGAGTTTGGTGTGCAGTATATTATTAAAGGCGGTGGTAATGAATACCAGCGTATGGCGGAGATCGCTGCAACAAAAGCGCCGTTTATCCTGTCGCTCAACTTCCCAACAGCAATGGATGTGGAAGATCCGAGCGATGCTCGTTTTGTTTCTCTTGCTGATATGAAGCATTGGGAACTTGCTCCAACAAACCCGGGCGCTTTTGAAAAAGCAAATATCCCTTTCTGCTTAACAACTGCCGACCTGCGTGATCCAAAACAATTCATGGCCAATGTTCGCAAAGCAATGGAATATGGTTTAACCGAATCAAGGGCGATGGATGCGTTGACAAAAACACCTGCAACACTATTGGGTGTGTATGATAAAGTAGGAAGCCTTGAAGCTGGTAAGATCGCCAACTTTGTTATTTCAACCGATCCGATCTTTTCTGAGAAAGCGGTTTTGATAGAAAACTGGGTTGGTGGTGATAAATATAGTATCAAAGAAGATGCATGGAATGATGTAAAAGGAACTTACAACTTAGTGATCTCGGGTGCCGGCGCAACAATCAATTATGTACTCGATGTAAAAAGCAGCAGCGCAGCAAACGTAATTGGCAAAGACACATTGACCGGCAAATTCAGTTATGATGGCAGACAGGTGAAACTGAGTTTCTCAACAACACCGGCCCGCAGAGGCGGTGGCGGGCAAGGATTTGGTGGTGGCAACGCTGGTGGAAGAGGTGCAGGCGGTGGCGGCGCAACCGGGCCACAGTTTAGGCTGAGTGGTATCTCTAATGGCGATACATGGAACGGTAGCGGAGAAGATACCGCGGGTAATAAAATAATGTGGTCGGCAACATTCAGTAAAGCCGCTTCTTCAGATACTACTGCAGCAAGAAGAAGACCAACACCACAACAAAGAATTGGAAAAGTAACCTATCCTTTTGATGGCTATGGTTGGGAAGAAGCGCCGAAAGCAGAAAACCTGCTGATCAAAAACGCAACGGTTTGGACAAACGAGAAAGAAGGTAAATTAGAGAATACCGATGTGTTGGTGAAAGATGGCAAGATCGTAAAAGTTGGAAAAAACTTAACCGACGCTTCTGCAAGAGTGATCGATGCAACAGGCAAACACGTTACTGCCGGTATCATTGATGAACACTCGCATATTGCAGCAGCTTCTATTAATGAAGGAGGCCAGTCTGTAACATCTGAGGTTCGTATCGGTGATAATTTAAATCCTGAAGACATTAATATTTACCGCCAGTTAAGCGGTGGTGTTACTTCATCACATATCCTGCATGGTTCTGCGAATACGATCGGCGGGCAAACACAGCTGATCAAATTACGTTGGGGCGCAAATGACCAGGATCTGAAATTTAAAGGCGCTGATCCATTTATCAAATTCGCGTTGGGTGAGAATGTGAAACGTACCACATCAACCAACAACACACGTTTCCCTGATACACGTATGGGTGTGGAGGAAGTATTGAACGATGCATTTGCAAGGGCATCCGATTATGAGAAAGCGATGAAAGCCGATCCGAAAGGAACAAGAAGAGACCTGGAACTGGATGCATTGGTTGAGATCATGAATAAAAACCGTTTTATTACTTGTCACTCATATAAACAAAGTGAGATCACCGCAGCAATGCGTGTGGGTGATAAATATGGTTTCCGTTTCAACACTTTCACACACATTCTCGAAGGGTATAAAGTAGCGGATAAAATGAAAGTGCACGGTTCTAACGCTTCTACCTTCTCCGATTGGTGGGGATACAAAGTGGAAGTAGAAGATGCCATGGCATATAATGCAGCCGTTATGTATAAAATGGGGCTGAATGTTTGTATCAATTCTGATGATGCAGAAATGGCGCGCCGCCTGAACCAGGAAGCCGGCAAGACCGTTAAGTATGGCGGTGTTCCGGAAGAAGATGCTTTAAAGATGGTAACGCTCAATCCTGCAAAAGCGCTGCATGTTGACAGCAGGGTAGGAAGTATCAAAGCAGGCAAGGATGCGGATCTTGTTATCTGGAGCGATCATCCGCTGAGCATTTACGCAAAATCGGAACAAACAATTGTTGATGGTATCGTTTATTTCGACAGAGACAAAGATGCTGAGCAACGCAAAAAAATTGCAGCAGAACGTTTCCGCCTGGTAAATAAATTACAGGGTGAGAAAAGAGGCGGCGCTGCAACAAGGCCTGCGGAACCAAGCTATCAATTCCTGTTAAGCTGTGGTGATCATGATGAGCACAACGGATTGATCACGATTGATGTAATCGGCGATGTAATAGGTGATCTCTTAAACAACTAAACTAATTATGATGAAAAAAATATTCAGCAATATAGCAGCCCTTTTACTGTTGACGGGTTTTGTAAAAGCCCAGGAAACAGTATATCCTGCACGGGATTATAAGGGCCATTTATACATCACCAACGGAACCGTACACGTTGGCAATGGCGAAGTGTTGCAAAATGCAACCATTGAAATAAATGACGGAAAGATTGTAAAGATCGGATCCGGCGGATCAACGCCATCGGGCGATAAAGTGATCGATGCAAAAGGCAAACAGGTATATCCAGGGCTGATCCTTCCTTCAACCGATCTTGGCCTGAAAGAGATCGCCAATGGCGTAAGAGGCAGCAATGATTATTCGGAGCTGGGTGAATTCAATCCAAGCATCCGTTCGATCACTGCGTATAATACCGATTCCAAATTTATTAACGTACTTAAAGCAAACGGAATTTTGCTCGCAAGCATTACACCGGAAGGTGGTGTGATCAGCGGTTCATCAACCGTTGTTCAGTTAGATGCATGGAACTGGGAAGATGCCGCATATAAAATGGATGCCGGTATTCACCTTAATATGCCAAGCTTTATTGCACGCGGCGGCCGCAGAGGCGGTGGCGGTGGTTTTCCTGGCGGAGTTCCGGGAGGAAGGGGCGCTGGCGCCGGTGGTGAAGATCCTTTGAAAGCAGCGTTTGACCGTGTTGACGAGATCAAGGCTTTTTTACGCGAAGCAAAAGCATACAATGCAGAAAGCGTTCACAAATCAACTAACCTGAAACTGGAAGCGGTAAAGGGTTTGTTCGATAAAAAACAAAAACTGTTTGTACATGGCGACCAGGTAAAACAAATGTTGATCGCGATCGACTTTGCAAAAGAATTTGGCTGTGATGTAGTAATTATCGGCGGAAGCGAAAGCTACCAGATCGCCGACCTGCTGAAACAAAATAATATTGCAGTGATCCTTGGGCCCGAACATTCATTGCCAGCAATGGAAGATGATGATGTTGACCAGCCGTATAAAACACCCGCCGTTTTACAAAAAGCAGGCGTATTATTTGCACTGAACGATACGCATGATGAAAGCCGTTACCGCAACCTTTCTTTTAATGCGGGTACTGCAGCTACTTATGGTTTAACCAAAGAGCAGGCATTACAGGCGATCACATTAAATGCTGCAAAGATCCTGGGTGTAGACAACAGAACGGGCTCTCTCGAAGTTGGTAAAGACGCCAACATCGTGATCTGCGATGGAGATATACTTGATATGAAGAGCAGCAATGTTTCTGCAGCGTTTATACAGGGCAGGCAGGTTAGCCTTGATAACAAACAGAAAGAATTGTATGAAAGATATAAATACAAATACGGGATCAAATAACCGATCGCATATTTGAAAGGCTTACGGCCTCCCGCTAAAGCGGGAGGTTTTTTTGTGACCGCCTGTAAAGCATATTTTCCGCCTGCATTTCTTGCCAATTTTTTAACAACAACCTATCTGTAACCTTTTTAGATTTAGTACGTTTACCCATCGCGGGTGATTCCTGTCTGCAAAAAGAAACTATGAAGTTATTGCTGGCCGTTTGCGTTTTTGGCTTTGCCCTTACTGCCTCGGCGCAAAAAGAGAAAATTGTACGAAAGCTCCCCGCGGTCCGCACCACGCAAAAGATCGTGATAGATGGCGACCTGAAAGACGAAGCATGGAAAACAGCACCCATTGCAACAGATTTAGTAGAATGGCGCCCGAGCTTTGGAAATGTGGAACAGTATAAGGACCGAACAGAAATAAAAATACTCTACGATAATACAGCTATTTATATCGGCGGTTTTTGTCATGAAGCAACCAACGACAGCATCTCTACAGAACTCGTTGGCCGCGATGTGGTGGGCGTAAATGATTTTGTGGGCGTTTTGTTTGATACATACAATGACAAGATCAACGGCTTTGGATATTATGTAACACCGCTTGGCGAACAATACGATGCAAAATATTCTTCCAACGGGGAAGACGGCAGCTGGAACAGCGTATATGAATCGCAGGCGAAGATCGTTCCGGGCGGATGGGTGTTTGAAATGAGGATCCCTTATTCGGCCATTCGTTTCAGCAGTATAAAAAAACAGGATTGGGGAATCAATATAACGCGGCGAAGATCGAAGAGCGGAAAACAGCTGATGTGGAGCCCAACCGATCCAACCATTGGTGGAAATTTCTTTGCCCAGTTTGGTTTGTGGCAGGGTGTTGAAGATATTAAACCGCCGGTACGTTTATCTTTCTCCCCGTATTTTTCTACTTACCTCAATCATTATCCGTACAATGACCCTGCAATTAAGAATACCGCTACTTCGGTTAATGGTGGAATGGATGTGAAGTATGGGATCAATCAATCGTTCACTTTAGACATGACGCTGATCCCGGATTTTGGGCAGGTACAAAGCGATAACCAGATTTTAAACCTCACGCCCTTTGAAGTAAAGTATAATGAGAACCGTACATTCTTTACAGAAGGCACCGAACTCTTTAGCAAAGGAAATCTTTTTTACAGCCGGCGCATTGGCGGTGAGCCGTTGCATTATAATGATGTAGCGAATGAATTGTTACCCGGAGAATCCATTGCATCCAACCCTGATCAAACGCGGTTACTCAATGCAACAAAGGTCAGCGGAAGAACATCATCCGGTTTGGGTATTGGTGTATTCAATGCGATAACGGCGCCGCAATATGCAACGATCGAATCAAACGGAAAAGAAACGCGTAGGATCGAAACCGATCCGCTTACAAATTATAATATCATCGTTTTTGACCAGTCGCTGAAAAGAAATTCAAGCATTTCCTTTATCAATACCAATGTAACCCGCAGCGGCACTGATTATGATGCGAATGTTACCGCCGCGCTTTGGGATCTCTACGACAAAAAAAATAACTGGAACGTATCCGGAAAAGTTGGTGAGAGCCAACTGATCGGCTATTTGCCGGGTGGCAAAACATTATCGGGATACACTCATAATATTGGTTTTAGTAAACAGGGCGGCAATTTTAATATGAGTTTTTCGCAGGAGCTGGTTGATAATAAATTCAGCAGTAACGATATGGGCTACCTGACCAACAATAATTATATCGATCATTACCTGTGGTTCGGTTACAAGTGGTTAAAGCCAAAATCATTTTACAACAATATTTACGCAAACTTTAACGGATATTATTCTCGCCGCTTTGAACCCGGCGATTACCAGGCGGCGCGCGTGAATGTAAATGTGAACGGGCAAATGAAAAACCTTTGGTACGTTGGGATCTTTACAACTATCAAGCCACAGCAAAATGATTATTATGAGCCGCGTGTTACGGGATATGTTTTTAAGCGGCCTTCTGCCTATACCTATGGATACTGGTTCAACTCAAATAATGCAAAAAAATATTCTGCCAATTTTGAGCTTGATATCACCAGATCTAACCCGCATAGGTCAAATGGGTATGATATATTTTTCTCCAACCAGTTCCGCTTCAATAAAAAATTAACCATCAGCACAAATACAAACCTGTCGTTCTATACCAATGACCTTGGTTATGCAACCACATCAAACGACAGTGTGATCATTGCGCTTCGTTCGAGGAACACGGTTGAAAATATATTTACTGTAAAATATAATTTCAATAATAAAATGGGATTGAGTTTCCGCGCGCGCCATTACTGGAGCATGGTTAATAACCGCCAGTATTTTACGCTGAAACAGGATGGCAGCATGATAAACAACCCGAATAATTACAGCAGCGCTTCCGATTATAATGTTAACTATTTTAATATAGACATGGTGTATACCTGGCAATTTGCGTTAGGGAGCTTTATAAATATTGTCTGGAAAAACGCTATCGGCACACAGGATACGGATGTGGCAACCGCGTATTTTAAAAACTTCAGCAATACATTAACCGCACCGCAGCTTAACAGCCTTTCCTTGCGGGTGATCTATTTCCTGGATTATCTTTCCTTGAAGAAAAAATAATTCTGTCCATGCACCATGGACCATAGGCCATGGGCGGTTTTTCTTTACCTTAGCCAAATGGGTAAAAAACTTTTTCTGCTCGATGCATTTGCTTTGATCTATCGCGCTTATTATGCATTGATCCGTAGTCCGCGCATCACTTCCAAAGGAAGGAATACCAATGCACAGTTTGGATTTACCAATACGTTGTTCGATCTGATCAATAAAGAAAAACCAACGCATCTCGCTGTTTGTTTTGATACACATGCGCCAACCGAAAGGCATACAGATTTTACAGACTATAAAGCAAACAGGCAGGAAGCGCCCGAAGACCTGCTTGCTTCCATTCCGGATATCAAACGCATCATCAATGGTTTCAATATACCGGTTGTTGAGTTGGATGGATATGAAGCGGATGATGTGATAGGCACGGTTGCCTGGCAGGCCGCCGATCTTGGTTATGAAGTATATATGGTAACGCCGGATAAAGATTACGGGCAGTTACTTATTCATCCTAACGTATTTATTTATAAGCCGCCATCTTTCGGTAATGCAGAAGAAATTCTTACTGCAGAAAAGATCTGCGCCAAATGGGATATACAAAGAGTGGAACAGGTTATCGATATGTTGGGCCTGATGGGTGATGCAGTGGATAATATTCCCGGCATCGCCGGTGTGGGTGAAAAAACTGCTGCCAAGCTTTTAAAAGAATTTGATACGCTTGAAAATATTTTAGCGAATGCAGATGGCATCAAAGGCGCGCTGGGTGAGAAGATCCGTAACGGAAAGGAAGCTGCGATCATGAGTAAAAAACTGGCAACGATCATTACAAACGTTCCGGTTGCTTTTCATGAAGAAGATTATTGTTTAAAAGAATGGAACAAAGATGCATTGGTAGAAGTATTTACTGAGCTTGAATTTAAAACGCTGGGCAAAAGAATTCTGGGCGATGAATTCAATGCGTTCCATACAGCGCCGCAAAGTGTGCAGACAGATCTGTTCGGTAATAATGTTCCGGTTAAAGCCGGCACATCTTCCTCTGCAAAAAAAGAAGCGGCTCCAATTATTACGGGCGAGGAAAGTGTGGGATTATTGGCAGAAAAGAATATCAACAATACCGAACACAACTATATGTTGGTTCAGTCAAAAGAAGAAATTCAAAAACTGCTCGACACTTTATTAACGCAAAAAGAAATTTGTTTTGATACGGAAACAACCAACATAGATGCAAATGAAGCGGAATTGGTTGGATTAAGTTTTTCAATTAAAAAAGGCGAGGGATATTATATTCCCTGTCCTGCCGATCAGAAAATAACTCAGTCTATCCTCGATCAGCTTCTTCCTTTGTTTAATAATGAATCGATGAACTGGGTTGGGCAGAATTTAAAATACGACCTGCTTGTATTAAAATGGTATAATATAGATATCAAAGGAACCCTGTTCGATACCATGCTTGCTCATTACCTGATAGAGCCGGAAGGCAGGCGCAGCATGGATCTGCTGAGCGCGCAATATTTGAGATATGAGCCGGTACACATAGATGAACTCATTGGCAAGAAAGGAAAAACGCAGGGAACGATGCGCGATGTGGAAATTGAAAAAGTAAAAGAATACGCCGCAGAAGATGCCGATATCACTTTACAATTAAAAGAAGCGTTTGTTCCTATATTACAGGAAAGAGAAGTACAACGTGTTTTTGATGAAGTGGAAAATCCGTTGGTACGTGTATTGACTGCAATGGAATTTGAAGGCGTAAAGATCGATGTTAATTTTTTGAACGTTTACAGCAAAGAATTAGAAAAAGATGCGAAACAGTTTGAAGAGAATGTTTATGCACAGGCAGGCGTTCGGTTCAATTTAGCATCGCCCAAACAATTGGGTGAAGTGTTGTTTGAAATTTTAAAGATCGACCCTAAAGCAAAAAAAACAAAGACGGGCCAGTATGCAACGGGTGAAGATGTTTTGCAAAAGCTCGCCAACAGCAACCCGATCGTTGCAGATATTCTTGGTTTCCGCGAACTCACAAAATTAAAAAGCACGTATGTTGATGCTTTGCCGCAGATCATCAACAGCAAAACGGGCCGCGTACATACATCTTATGCGCAGGCAGTTGCGGTTACGGGAAGGCTGAGCAGCAATAACCCCAACCTTCAAAACATTCCTATCAGAAGCGACCGCGGAAGGGAGATCAGGAAAGCATTTGTTCCGCGCGATGACAAACATGTTTTGGTAAGTGCGGATTATTCGCAGATAGAATTGCGCATTGTTGCAGCCATCAGCGGCGACCCGAATATGTGTGATGCATTTAAACAGGGCAAAGACATTCACACAGCAACCGCAGCGAAAGTGTACAATGTTGCCGAAGCGGATGTAACAAAAGAAATGCGTTACAAAGCCAAGAGCGTGAACTTTGGAATTATTTATGGCCAGGGCGCTTTTGGCCTCGCAGATAATTTGCGTATTTCCAGAACGGAAGCAAAAGAGATAATCGACAATTATAAAAAAGAATTTGTTGGTATTACTTCTTACATGGAAGACACGATCAAATTTGCACAGGCGCATGGTTATGTGCAAACATTGATGGGAAGAAAAAGATGGCTGAAAGATATCAACTCATCTAACTTCACTGTGCGTGGTTATGCAGAACGGAATGCGATCAATTCGCCGATACAGGGAACTGCAGCGGATATGATCAAACTGGCTATGATAAAAATTCATGAAGAAATGAAGAAGGGAAACTGGCAATCGAAGATGATATTACAGGTGCATGATGAGTTGGTATTTGATGCGGTGAAAGAAGAAGTGGAGGATCTAAAAAAACTGATCATTACAAATATGACTGGCGCAATGATACTTCCGAATGATGTTCCCGTTGAAGCGGAAGTTGGGTCGGGGTTAAATTGGCTGGAGGCTCATTGATTTTGTTTATCCTTTTTACCCCGGCCCCTGAAGGGGAGCTAAATGAAATTTTATGACGAACGAAGAAACGATCAACAGGTTTTATGCTGCATTTCAGAAATTAGATTATGCAACCATGCAGTCGTGTTATACTGATGACGCCGTGTTCAATGACCATGTGTTTGGTTTGCTGGATGCCGCAGAAACAAGGGCGATGTGGGAAATGTTGTGCAAACGCGCGAAAGATTTTTCGCTGATGTACGGCAATATCAAATTACTGGATGAAGAATATACCACTACGAACTGGACGGCTTCTTATCTTTTTACAAAAACCAACCGCCGCATTGTGAACAGGATCACGGCGCACATGAAATTCAGGGATGGTTTGATCTGCGAACACACGGACGCATTTGATATTTACCGCTGGGCAAGACAGGCGTTTGGTTTGCCCGGTTTATTACTCGGCTGGACATCCTGGATGCATAAGAGAATACAAAAGCAGGCGAAAGAAGGGTTAGAAAAGTTTATGAATAGCTGATCGTTTTTTATAATACAGAAAACAGCAGCATCGCAATTTGCGTTATTCCAACGATCATTAAAAAAATACGCAGGCCGCTTTGCGTATTAGAAGCTTTTGTTTTGCTGTAAGCCGCTATAAGAACCCCTGTCATGGCCAATACAAGCAGGATCAATACCAGCATAGTAAACGAAAGCCCTCCCGTGTAAAGAACATTTTTATAGCGCGTGATGATCTCGTCCTGGTTTTGGTTTTTACGGTCTGCATCTATCATGGACCACCTGATGATCGCATATACTCCCGGCGCCAGCAGTAATGCCCCTATAATTAATCGCGACTTAGTTTTCATGTTAACAAGATAGTGACTTCGGGGGCTTTATGCAAGATTTATTTACCTTTATTGTATGAGCCTTGATTTCTATTTAAAAAGCATTTGGCTGATCGGCGCGCGCTACTTTATGTTTGCGGCGATCGCTTTTTTGGTTTTTTATGTGATCTGGCGCAACCGTTTTTTTTATAGAAAGATACAGGGCCGTTTTCCAAAGAACAGCGATTACCTGCGTGAGATGTTCTATTCTTTTTTAACGATCTGTATTTTTTCTTTGGTATCGTTAATACTTTTCTCTCATCCAAAAGTAGCGCCGCATACAACGCGCTATCTCGACATACATCAGTATGGATGGGCCTATTATTTTCTTGCCTATCCATTGATGTTCGTGATGCACGATACCTATTTTTATTTTACACATCGTTTAATGCATCACAAAAAATTATTCAAATGGTTTCATCTGGTACATCACCAGTCTGTTAATCCGTCGCCATGGGCCGCGTATGCATTTCATCCGCTGGAAGCTGTGGTGGAAGCGGGTATCGTGGTTGTTTTTATGTTTACCATTCCCATGCACCGCTCGCACCTGCTGATCTTTTTCCTGATGATGATCGTGTATAATGTGTACGGCCATCTTGGCTATGAGTTATATCCGAAAGGTTTTAGTAAAGGCGCCGTGGGCAAATGGATCAACACTTCTATCAACCATAACCAGCATCATCAATACTTCAAAGGAAATTATGGTTTGTATTTTTTATTCTGGGATCGCATTTTCGGAACTATCCGTGCGGACTATGATGAAAAGTTTGAAGAAGTAAAATCAAGGGTACCGGAAACGGAGATCGATCTTCCTGCAGAATCGTTTGAAACCGCCCGGGCTTAAACAGTTTACCGTTTTTTATAGATAGGCACCGTGCTGCAGGGTTCACCATACATAATACTTTTAACGAACGGCCTTAATTTATTGGTGATCTCAACATACGCCGTTTCGGGAATATCCACATCGCCGCAACCTTTTACCACCACGCGTTTATCGGTATATTCTTCTCCTTTTACTGCATCCAGGTTTTTGAGCAAGAGGGTGCTGATGAGTTTTTTTTCATCGCCAAAAACAACATCGAGCGCAAATGGCTGCAGGTAACTTGCAACAAGCATATATGCCCACATAGGAATGATCGCATCTGCAGAACAGGTAATGGCAACATATGCATCTTTGTATTGTTCCCAATCAGTTGTTTGTAATGCTGCCCTGAAATCTTTTTCTTTCAGGATCAGCCCCATGAATAAATATTCTTTCAGGTCAAAAACTTTGATGGCCCCTTTTGGATAATACTCTTCCAGGTCAAAACTGATCAACCCGCTTTCGGCCACTTTATTTACCGGCATATCGTTCATGGATCTTCTTTATTACACAAAAGTACAAATCTCTGCGCTGCTGTGTTTTCGGTATGCGTAAAACAAAGCCCGGCGTTATTGGCGCCGGGCTTTGTAAAATACTATTGGTTTGTATTAGAAGAATTTAGAACGGTTGTCTTTAATAGTGGCTGCTTTTTTCA
>Ga0206895_1032_pt1 | contig 40404 bp, 35 predicted proteins | sample Alteio_BWOrgHeat_51_FD_152967 | JGI IMG/M metagenome (GOLD analysis project Ga0206895, IMG submission 152967) | Enriched cells from forest soil in Barre Woods Harvard Forest LTER site, Petersham, Massachusetts, United States -... | ecosystem: Environmental > Terrestrial > Soil > Temperate forest >...
GTGTAGCGATGGCGGCGTCGACGGCGTTGCCGCTTTTTTTGAGAATGGCGAGGCCGCATGCGGATGCGAGCGGATGTGCAGACACGACGGCGCCGTGTGTTACTTCTACCTTTCGTTGGGTGGTATAGGAATATGGGGTTTGTTGCGCGAAGGCGGCGGTTGATAAAAATGATATCAGAATGGCGATAGTACGTTTCATATATGGAAGTTAGCATTTTTTTTAAAAGGGGGTTTGTCATACATTTATTGGTTATGAACCAATTACTGTTTCCGATGAGAAAATCGCCGATGATTATTGCGTTGCTTTTTTTGGGTGTGATCAGTGTGCGGGGCCAGGTGGTTCCGACGCCGCAATCTTTTCTGGGCTATCCGTTGGGCAGCCGGTTCACCACGCATGATAAGATCGTGGCCTATTTCAGGGAAGTGGCTCGGGTGGCTCCCGACCGGATGTTACTGAAAGAATATGGCAGGACATATGAGGGGAGGCCGCTCGAGCTGGCGTTTATCGCTTCGCCGGAGAACCTCAGGCGGCTGGAGGCGATCCGGCAGAACAATCTCCGGCTGGCGGGGATGTTGCGGGATGGCGTTGCGGCGGATGAGGGCGGGCCGGTGATTGTCTGGTTATCCTATAATGTACATGGCAATGAGCCGGCGAGTTCGGAGGCGGCGATGAAGACCTTGTACACGCTTGTCAGTGGCGGGGCGGGGAGTGGCGCGGCGTCGGGTGGGGACGAAGAGGTCCGTTCGATGGGTGGTGGTCCGGCGGTCTGGCTGAAGAATACGGTAGTGGTGATCGATCCGTGCATCAACCCGGATGGGCGTGACCGTTATGTGAACTGGTATAACAGTGTGGTGGGGGAGCGGCCGAACCCCGATCCGCAGTCGAGGGAGCATCGGGAACCATGGCCGCGGGGGCGGGCGAATCACTATAATTTCGATCTTAACCGCGATTGGGCCTGGCAGACGCAGGCGGAATCGCAGGCGCGGCTGAGCCAATACAATGACTGGCTGCCGCAGGTGCATGTGGACTATCATGAGCAGGGGTATAATGCGCCCTATTATTTTGCGCCGGCGGCTGAACCGTATCATGAAGTGATCACGCCCTGGCAGCGTGAGTTCCAAATATTGATCGGGAAGAACAATGCGAGGTATTTTGACCGGCACGGCTGGCTCTTCTTTACCAAGCAGGAATTCGATCTATTCTATCCCAGTTACGGGGATACTTATCCGACATACAATGGGGGTATCGGGATGACGTTCGAGCAGGGCGGGATCAGTGCGGGGCTCGCGGTGCTGACCAATGACGGGGATACGCTCAGGCTGGGGGACAGGTTGGAGCATCACTATATCACGGGAATGTCGACCATTGAAACGTCTTCCCAACATGCGGCGCAGCTGCTGAAGCAATTTCAAACCTACTTCGCCGATGCGGTGGAGCATCCCGGCGGGGAATTCAAGGCGTACTATATCCGCGGTGATTCTACGGGGGACAGGTTGATCCGGTTGAAGCAGTTGCTCGACCGGAACCGGATCCAGTGGGGCAATGCGCCTGCCGCTACGTATCTGGGGATGAACTATGAAACGGGGCGGATGTCACAATTCAGGGCGGCGGAGGGGGATATCGTGATCAATGCCAATCAGCCCAAGTCGAATCTTTTGCGGGTGCTGCTGGAGCGCCAGTCGCGCATCAGCGATTCGATCACCTATGATATTACGGCGTGGTCGGTGCCGTTCGTTTATGGATTGCAGGCGTACGGGCTCAATGCCTATGTGGCCACGCAGAAGCCCCATGAGGGGGGAGTGGCGGTGGGGGGAGCGTATCCGGCGATGGGAGCGGCGGGGGTTGCGGGAGCGGATGGCCCGGATACCGCGTATGCCTATGCGGTACGATGGACGGGTATGAACAGCGCGCGGTTCCTCAGTCAGTTGATACAAAGCGGGGTCAAGGTCCGGTATACGGAGAGGCCCTTCCAGTCAGGTGGGCGTAGTTTCGATCGGGGAACGTTGTTAATAGCGCATACGGGCAACGGTCATCTTGGCCAGGATTTTTGGACTACCGCGCTGGGGAAGTTGATCCGCGAAACGGGGGTGTCGGTTGAGCCTATTGCGTCGGGGTTTGTAGAAAAGGGCGCCGATCTCGGGAGTAATATTGTCCGGATGGTGCATCCGCCCAGGGTGGCGATGTTGACGGGCGACCAGGTCAATTCGCAGGATGCGGGAGAGGTGTGGCAGTTGTTCGAGCAGGAGCTACACTATCCGATCACCTTGCTGAATGCGTCGGAGGCGCGACAGATCTCGCTGAAGAATTTTGATGTCCTGATCCTGCCGAATGGCAACTATCGGGTGTTGGACGATAAGAGTGTGGCTGACGGGTTAAAGAGCTGGGTAAGGGAAGGTGGGAGACTGATTGCGATGCAAGATGCGCTGATGCAGCTGGTGAAGGGCGAGTGGGGGATCCGGGAAAAAGCAGCAGCCGGTGGGACGGAAAAAGGTGACGACAAAGGGGATAATGACCACAAGGAAGACTACTCCGAGCTACGGCGGTATAGTGACCGGCAGCGGGAGGAGGTGATGAACAGTGTGCCGGGGGCGATCTACCGGGTGGAGCTGGACAATACGCATCCGTTGGCGTTCGGATATCCGGACCACTATTATACGTTGAAGCAGGACGAGAATGTCTATGAATTCATCCAGCAGGACGGGTGGAATGTGGGGGTTATCCGAAAGGACAATTATGTAAGTGGATTTACGGGCAACAAGGCTAAGGAGCGATTGAAGGATGGGTTGATCTTCGGGGTGCAGGACCTTGGCCGCGGGGAGGTTGTGTATATGGCGGATGATCCGTTGTTCCGCAGCTTTTGGGAAAATGGGAAATTGTTGTTTTGTAATGCGGTGTTCCTGGTTGGGCAATAGAAGTAGGGTGAACGGTTTGGAGCGGATGGAGGTTAGGACTTATCTTGCATCTATGAATAAGGTACTTGTACTCTTTTTAGCCGGGCTGGCTTGGGGATGTGGGGTCACTGCGCAGGGGCCGGCGACGGTGACTTCAGCGGATATTTACTTACGGCTCAAAAAATTGAATGTACTGGGTACGGTGTTATATGTAGCGGCTCATCCGGATGATGAGAATTCGCGGTTGATCGCGTATATGGCGAAAGGCAGGTTGTACCGGACGGGGTATCTGTCCATGACCAGGGGGGATGGAGGGCAGAACCTGATCGGGGATGAGCAGGGTGTGGATCTTGGGCTTATCCGGACGCAGGAGATGATGGCGGCCCGGCGGGTAGATGGCGCCGAGCAATTTTTTTCGCGTGCGTTTGATTTTGGGTTTTCAAAGTCTACGGATGAGGCATTAAAGACCTGGGATAAGGAAAAGATATTAAGTGATGTCGTTTGGGTGATCCGCAAATTCCAGCCGGATGTGATCATCACACGATTCCCGCCGGACAGCAGGGCCGGGCATGGGCATCATTCGGCGTCGGCGGTGTTGGCGCATGAAGCGTTTGATGCTGCAGCGGACCCCAATCGGTTTCCGGAGCAGTTGAAGCTTGGGGTAAAACCCTGGAAGGCGAAGCGGGTGTTATGGAATTCCTTCAATTTTGGGCCCGGTTTCAATACGACGAGTGAGGATCAGATGAAGATCGATGTCGGCGGCTTCAATCCGATCATTGGTAAAAGTTATGGTGAAGTTGCTGCGATCAGCAGGACCAATCACAAGAGCCAGGGTGCGGCGCTTACGCCGGCGCGGGGTGAATCGATGGAATACTTCAACCTGGTGGCGGGTGATCCGGCGCATAGCGATCCAATGGAGGGTGTCGAGACGGATTGGGGCCGCGTGCAGAACGGAAGTGAGATCAGCCTGCTGGTCGATCAGGTTATTAAGGATTTTTCGTTGACGGAGCCGGAGAAAAGTGTGCCCGGGCTGGTGGGTATCTATAAGGCGATCTCGCAGCTGCCTGACGGGTATTGGAGGACCCAAAAATTGCGGGAAGTGAGGGACCTCATTGCGGATTGTGGCGGGTTATGGCTGGAGGCGACGGTGAGGGCACCGTATGCGGTGAGGGGGGATTCGCTGGCGGTAAGTTTTGTCATGAATGACCGGCTTGGCGCGGGGTTGACGGTTGGGGGGGTGCGTTTGGGTGAATTCGATACGATCCTCAACCAGCGACTGGTGGCGGATAAGAACTTCTTTTTTGCACAGTCGGTGCTGGTGTCGCCGCGAAAGGTGGTGACGCAGCCTTATTGGCTGGCCGAACCAATGTCGCCGGGTCATTTCAACGTCAAGGATCAGCGGCTCATCGGAGATCCGGTCAGTGCTCCGGCGTATGTGGCGACGTTCAGGATATTGTTGGACACGGTTGCGCTGGACTTTGAGCGGCCGGTCCAATACAAGTATACGAGTCCGGTCAAGGGAGAGGTCTATGAACCGTTGACGATCCTTCCAAAGGCGACGGCGCAGTTCGATCCGGAGTTGTTGGTATTCGGGGATGGAGAGAAAAAGGAATTTAGTGCGGTTGTGCAGGACCGTACGGGAAGGGGGAATCCGCCGGCGTTGGGGCTGACTCCTGTGGCGGGCTTATCCATACAGGGTATGGGCGGAGCGGCGGGTGATCCGTCGTGGATGGCAAAACCGTCGGGTTCGGGGACCGAGGTAGTATCGGTGGATGGGGTATTCAATGAGAATGGGCATAAGGACACCGCGTTGGAGTTGAGGACGATCGCGTACGATCATATCCCGAGGATCGACTATTTCCGGCCGGCCGAAGAGAAGTTCACTATCGCGAGCATTAAAACATCGGGTCATCGGATCGGTTATGTCGAAGGTGCGGGGGACAAGGTACCCGAGGCGTTGCAGCAGATGGGGTATGAGGTAGTCACATTGCGGGAAAGGGATCTGGCGTCCGCGACATATTTGCAGCAATTCGATGCGATCATCGCCGGGGTCCGGGCCTTCGATGTGCATCCCTGGCTTGCCGGGCGGCATGAGGTCTTGATGGACTATGTAAAGGGAGGGGGCAACTTTATCGTTCAGTATAACCGGGACGGGCTTGGGCAGATGAAGGCGACGGTCGGGCCTTATCCGTTCGCGGTGGGCAATATAAGGGTGACGGATGAGACTGCGGAGGTGAATTTCGTTTTGCCGGATCATAAGGTCCTGCATTTTCCAAATACGATTACGGAGGATGACTTCAATGGCTGGATACAGGAGCGGGGAATTTATTTTGCAGGCAAGGTGGATACGGCTTACGAGGAGGTATTATCGATGAAGGATCCGGGAGAGGATGAACAGAAGGGCAGCCTCGTGATCGGGAACTATGGGAAGGGCGTTTTCGTCTATACGGGGCTGGTATTCTTTCGGGAGCTGCCGGCGGGGGTGCCGGGGGCGTACCGGCTGATGGCGAATATTATTGCATTGAATCATAAGAAAGGGTTTTAGATGAATCGAAGAAGGGATACGGCGATCGTGGTTGCCATCGTTATCGGATTGGTTTTGGGTGAGGTGATAAAGCGGGTTACGATTGGGTTATTGATCGGCCTTGGCATCGGCCTGTTGGTAGCATCACTAATTTCGAATAGAAGAAAGTAAATATGGAGCAAGAACAGGACTCCGATGAAAAAGCGCCGCTGTTTGGCAAGTGGGGCTATTGGTATTTGCTGGAGGCAGGATTCCTGCTTCTGTGCATCGGGGTCTTCTATTTCCTGACCAAACATTATTCATGAGTCGGCTGGATTGGATCGTTCTGGTATTAACATTGCTAACGATCATTGCCTATGGATTGTACAAAAGCCGGACCAGCAGGGATCTGGACGGTTATTTCCTATCCAACCGGATGGTGCCCTGGTATATGGTATTGCTGGGCATTATGGGGACGCAGGCGAGCGCAGTGACATTCCTTTCCGCGCCGGGGCAGGCGTTTACCGATGGGATGCGGTTCGTCCAATATTATTTCGGGTTGCCGTTGGCGATGATCGTGGTATGCGCCAGCTTTGTTCCGGTCTTTCGCCGGTTGAAGGTCTACACGGCTTATGAATTCCTGGAGCAGCGGTTCGATCTGAAGACGAGGGCGCTCACTTCCCTTCTCTTTCTCGTGCAGCGGGGCGTCTCGACGGGAATCAGTATTGCCGCGCCATCCATCATTCTGTCCTCGTTGCTGGGCTGGAATATCCTTTGGACGAATATTTTCATGGGCGGATTGCTGATCATTTACACGGTGAGTGGTGGAGCTAAAGCCGTGGCATATACGCAGCAGCTGCAGATGATCATCATCTTTTGCGGAATGGCGATTGCGGGTTATATGGTGGTCCGCGGGCTGCCGCGGGGGGTAGGATTGGGGCAGGTGCTTCATATCGGGGGGAAGGCGGGAAAGATGAATGTCATCACGACCGGGTTTCGGAAGGGTGGGGGATTTGACTGGGGGGACAGGTATAATTTGCTGAGCGGGATCATCGGTGGCTTCTTTCTGCAGCTGTCCTATTTCGGGGCAGATCAGTCGCAGGTGGGGCGGTATATTACGGCGAGGTCGCTGACCGAGAGCCGGCTTGGGTTGTTGTTGAATGGGTTGGTGAAAGTGCCGATGCAATTTCTGATATTGTTGCTTGGTGTGATGGTCTTCGCGTTCTATCAATTTCATCCGAGGCCGGTATTCTTTAACCAATCTCAGGTAGAGAAGCTGGCACACTCAAAATATAAAGATTCGCTAGCGGTATTGATGATGCGGTATACGGTGGGTGAGAAGGAGCGATTGAGGCTGGCAGGAGATCCGGTTGAATTGGAGAAGGCGCAGGCGGGGGATCGGGCGACGGTAAAGCGTTGGCTGGATGATCCGGCGGTAGGGGGTGATTCGAACGACACGAACTACATTTTTTTGCGGTTTGTGACGGACTATTTGCCGGTGGGGTTGATTGGATTATTGATCGCGGTGATCGTACTGGCGGCCTGGGGGTCGATCGCGGCGACGCTGAATTCGCTTGCGTCGTGTACGATTGTGGATTTTCACCGGCGGTTTGCGCGCAAGCCGATGGATGCGGAAAAAGAATACCGGGTGTCGAAGTGGTATACGTTTGCGTGGGGGGTGTTTTGTGTGGCGATGGCGCAGCTGGCCTATAATATCGGGAATAGTCTGATCGAGGCGGTGAATGTGCTGGGATCATTGTTCTACGGCGTCATACTCGGGATCTTCCTTGTGGCCTTTTACCGGCGGCGGACGGGCGGGCGGGCGGTCTTTATCAGTGCGGTGGTGGTGGAGACCGGCGTGATCGTGCTGGGGGTCTTGGGGAAGCGGGGTGTTGTACCGTTGAGTTTTTTGTGGTACAATGTGGTAGGCGCGGTTGGGGTCGTGGTGTTGAGCGAGGTGTTGCAGGTGTTCGTGGGCCGGACAGCCAATGTATCGAAAGCGGACGGAGACCAGGGGTAGGGCTTAGGCAAGCTTCTGAGGTTCAAATTGATGGCAATCCGGCACGCGTGATGCAGGGTTGAAGGCAAATTTCCTCTACATGATCTTCCATTTTTTCAAGACGGCGCTCAGGAACCTGCGGGCGAACAAGGTTTATTCTCTTTTGACGGTAGCGGGGTTGGGTGTCGGAATTGCGGTTTTCCTGGTGATCTTTCTGTTTATCCGGTATCAGGAGAGCTATGACGATTTTCATTCGAAAAAGGCGGATATCTATCGTATCCTGACGAAAGGCGATAAGCCGGGGGACGAGGCGGTGGCCTCTGTGCCGTATCCGATGCCATCGGCATTGAAACATGATTTTCCGGACTGGAAGGAGACGGGGATATTTCAATTGGCCGCTCTTCCGCTTAAAACGGTGGATGAGACAGGGAAGACGGCGAAAGCATTCAAGGAGAAGGATGGGGCTTTTTGCGTGGATCCGGCCTTCTTCCACGTCTTCGATTTCCCGTGGCTGGTAGGTGACCCGGAAAAGTCATTGGGTGACCGGCATTCGGTGGTGTTGAGCCAGCGCACGGCGGAGCGGTATTTTGGTGACTGGCGCCGGGCGATGGGGGGGCTGATCCTGTTTCCGGGCGTGCCGGATCCCTTCAAGGTCACGGGTATTCTGGCCGATCCGCCTGCGAATACGGACTTCAAGCTGGATGTAGTCTTTCCATATGCTATACTGAATTTCGATGGCGGGAAGGACTGGTGGTCGCTGAACGATGCGCATCAGTGCTATGTGCTTTTGCCGGCCGGTGCGGATACGGCGGCGGTAAACCGGCAGTTGAGTGCCTTTTCGAAGAAGTATCGCAGTCCGGACAATAAGAACACGCAGATCGTGGAGCCACTGGCCGATGTGCATTTCAATGACAAAACCATTAATTACAGTGGGAAGACGGTTACGGTAGCGCGTATTCGCAGTCTTTGGCTGATCGCGGCCTTCATATTGCTGATCGCTTGTGTCAACTTTGTGAATATTTCGACGGCGCAGGCGGTGAACAGGGCCAAGGAGGTAGGGGTGAGGAAGGTATTGGGTGGCGGACGGCAGCAACTGAGATTGCAATTCATTCTCGAGGCGGGTTTGCAGGTTGTCGGCGGGACGTTGCTGGCCGTGCTGCTGACCTGTCTGTTGCTCGTACCGATCAGCCAGGTGCTGGATATGCCGATGTCACTTACGTTGTTTGAAGAACGCGAGGTGTTATTGTTCCTGGGGGCTGTCGTGGTGGTAGTCACGTTGCTGGCGGGATTCTATCCGGCGGTGGTGCTGTCGGGCTTTAAGCCCATCACGGCGCTGAAAGCCAAATTGGCGGCGCGAAGCGTGCAGGGGTTGACGTTGAGGCGTGGCTTGGTGGTATTACAGTTTGTGATTGCGCAAGCGTTGATCATCGGGACCTTTATGGTCATGCGGCAGCTGGACTTTTTTTTGCATGCGCCGATGGGCTTCCAGACGACGGCGGTAGTGAACGTGCCGTTTCCCGGGGACAGTTTGAGCCGGAGCAAATTGGCTTATGTCCGGAACCGGTTGCGGGCCACAAAAGGTGTGCAGGCGGTAAGCTTTAACGGCAGTGCTCCCGCCAATGATGATATCTGGTGGACCGCATTAACGTTTGATCATCGGGGGAAGGAGGAGGAATTTCATGCGATCAACATGTTCATCGATGCGGATTATGTGGGTACCTATTCAATGCAACTTTTGGCAGGGCGGAATATTACCCGGACCGATTCGATCAAAGAGTTCCTGGTCAATGAGACGATGGTAAGGAAGTTGGGATTTGCGCGTCCCGAAGAGGTCTTGAACAAACAGCTCGAAACGGGCCGGGAGAGGGGGCCGATCGTAGGGGTCGTGAAGAATTTCCTGCCATTTTCGCTGAAGGATACGGCGAGTGCGCTTGGCGCGGTGCTGATGAGGTATCATCCGAGGGCTCTCAATGCTGCAGGAATAAGGATGGATGAACAGGATATGGCGGCGACGGTCGGGGCGATCCGGCAGATATGGAATGAAGTATACCCGGACTATGTATTCGAATATCAGTTCATGGACGACAGAGTTGCCGGTTTTTATACGGAGGAGGCTAAGCTGTCGACATTCTATAAGATATTCGCGGGTATTGCGATCTTCCTGAGCTGTCTGGGGTTATATGGGCTGGCGAGCTTCATGGCAGCGCAGCGGCTGAAGGAAGTAGGGATCAGGAAAGTGTTGGGTGCGACGGTCGGTCAGATCGTGTATTTATTTTCCAAAGAATTCGTCTTACTGGTTGGGATTGCGTTTCTGATCGCGGCGCCGATCGCCTGGTATTTTGTGCATGAGTGGGTTAAGGACTATGCATACCGGCTTCCGGTAAATGGGTGGGTGTTTGTTGCGGGCGGGGTTGCGGCGATGGTTATTGCACTTGGGACGGTGGGTGTGCAGGCCTATCGGGCGGCGGCGGTGAATCCGGTTGTCAATTTGCGTAGCGAGTGATCGGGCGAAGGGTTGATCGGGCGAAGGGTTACAAGAAAACCGCCCTACCTGCTTCGTGGGACAACAGATGAGGGCGGGCTCTCTTGTGTGTATGCGGACAGTGAGCGTTACTGAAATAGTCAGGAACCAGACGGCCCCATTCTTCAATATCCGATAAAATGACCATCCGGAAAAAGAAAGGGCTGCGTGTTGCGATAGAAAGCAGGTTTGGCGGTACCAACGTCCTGAATGCGGGGAAATAGGGACTGGGGTGGGCGATGTTTGCTATTGGGCAGGAGAAAATTGTCATTGGGGTGTAGATATAGGAAAGACGGCTTTTTTTCCGATTTTTGGTGGACATGAGGAGGTTAGCTTTACACGTAACGTTCTGGGTCATCTACACTTTGCAGGACGGGTTGGTTGGCTTGGTGTGGTCCGGGTCGGACAGCATTGTCGGCATGGGGCCATTCTGGAAGGCGCTTCTGGATGCGCTGCTTTGTCTTGTCTCCAAGATGCTGTTCACCTATTTCGTCCTGGAGGTATCGGTTCCGCAGATCGTCTCGGGGAGAAAATCACTCATCCGGATAGTGGGTGAAATGGTGGGGGTGTATCTACTCTCCATTCTGGTTTATCGGTTAATCGCCATTAATTTGATCTTCCCTGTGGTGTATGGAAAGTCAAGTCCGACCGGGCTGTTATCGCTGAGGGGATTCTTTGCCGCCATGATGGATATTGGTTTTGTCGCCGGGGTGGCGACTGCCCTCAAGTTTGTAGGGATCCAAATCAGGACAAAGGAGAACGAAAAAATGCTGATCCGGGAAAAGCTTGAGGCGGAATTGAAATTTCTTCGTCAGCAGACAAGCCCGCATTTTCTTCTGAATACACTAAATAATGTCTATGCGCTGGCGCGCAAGAAGTCGGATGACACGGCGGAGGTAGTGATGAAGCTTTCCGAATTGCTACGTTTCATCCTATATGAATCCAGCGACCCGACGATCCCGCTGATCTCGGAGATCAAGGTGTTGGAGGACTACCTGGAGCTCGAGCGGATGCGGTATGACCGGCGGTTGACGGTGCGGTTTAGAAAGGAACTGGATGCCGAATGCTACCGGATCGCGCCGCTGCTGCTGCTGCCATTCGTCGAGAATGCCTTCAAGCATGGGATCAGCGAAAGCCGGTTCGAGTCATATGTCCATATCGACATCCGGGTGGATCAGGGGCGGTTGGTCTACCTCGTGGAGAATTCCAGGGATGAGGGTGTTCATGAATCGTCCAGCAAGAATATTGGGCTGGTCAATGTCAGGAGGAGGCTCGAGCTCACCTATAGGGACTACGATCTGGATATCCGCGAAGAAGTGCAAAGTTACCGGGTAAATCTTTCACTCAATCTGGAGAGCCGTGTTGAAATATAATTGCCTTGTCGTTGAGGACGAGCCGTTGGCGGCAGAGATCCTTGTTGACTATATCAGCCAGGTTCCTTTCCTCGAGCTCAGGAGTGTTTGCTCCGATGCCATTTACGCGATGGAGATCCTGCAGACGGAAAAGATCGACCTTATCTTCCTGGACATCCATTTGCCAAAGCTCAAAGGGATGGATTTCCTGGAGTCGCTGAAGTCGGCGCCGAGCGTGATCATTACCTCTGCCTATAAGGACTATGCGTTACAGGCGTTCGATGTCGGGGTGATCGACTATTTATTGAAGCCGATCCGGTTCAACCGTTTTCTAAAGGCGGTGGGCAAGATGAACCAGGCGGGCCGAGCACATTCCGGCGAACCGGGGGCGGTCGCGGGGTCGGAGCGGAGGCATGTCTACTTCAATGTGGGCAAGAAGCGGGTAAAGATCTATATTGACGAGATCCTGTATATCGAAAGTCTGCGCGAGTATGTGCGCATAACGACGCCTGAGAAAAGTATCCTTGTCAAATACCATATCGCTGAAATGGAGGAGTTGTTGTCGAAGGACAATTTCCTGCGGATACATCGCTCATTTATCGTTTCCAAAAGCCGGATAACGGCTTTCACTGCCGCCGAAGTTGAGATCGGCGGGAAGCAGATCCCTATCGGCAGGAGCTATAAGGAAGTGGTCATCTCCTTATTGGAGGGAAGCGATTAATTTTTGGTTGAGTACGACAAAATCATTGTTATTTGCCTTTGTGGCGAGGTCGATCGACTGTTTTGCGGCGGCGATGGCGTCCTGTTTACGGCCCAGTTTGGCGAGGCAGCGGGCTTTCTGATAGACGACAAAAAAGGCCGTGGGGTCCTGGGCGATCGCTTTGTCGAACCATTCCAATGCTTTATTGAGATCCTTCCCATTTTCCAGATAGTAGAAGGCGGCCTGATAGTAAGGGCGGTTGTCTTTGATCAGGGTATTATTGATCATTGACATGACCCTGGCGTCGGTGCTGGTGCTGATGGGGATGCCGACGGCGATATTATCCCAGAGGAGGTCGAGGTTGCAGGTGCTGGCGGTGACATTTGAGAATTCGATGGTCATGGTCTCGACGGAAAATGGGAGGGTATGCGGGGTGGCCTGGACGCGGACGATGTCCTGGTCCTGGTGGTAAGCGGCGGGATTGGTTACGTCGGTCTGGCGGGTGATGATAAAGGTCCAGTTGCCGGCTGCAGGAATGGTGAGCAGGCCGTATTTTCCGGGGGCGATGGTGGCGCCGCCGATGGTCACTGTATCGGCGAAGGTGAGGGTAGTTGCCTGATTGGCGCCGGTGCGCCAAACCTGGCCGAAGGGGACAAGGTCTCCGAAGATCTTGCGGCCTTTTACATCAGGACGGGAGTAGGACAATTCGATGTTGGAGAGGCCGAAGTCCTGGCGGATGAATTGTGGCGTGGAGGGGGAAGGTGTTCTGAATGTTTGGGCGGACGTCGACAGATGGACAAGGGAAACGGCAAACAATAGCAACAATTTTTGCATGGTGGTTAGATTTTGAGAGGCGAAATTACGGGAAATTGACGGTGACGGAGGCGCGGATCTTTTTTCCTCGGAGAAGATGCCAGGCGGGGCCGTCGGTGACGAGGCGGAGGGCACCCACGTCGTGGGCGGGGGACAGGGATTGTTCGATCTTAAAGCCGGAAAGCGAACCGTTGCGGTCGACGATGAAGGATACGGTCTCGGTCCCGGTGATGGTAGAGTCGAGCCCCAGCTTCTTCTTTGCAATATTCAAGTATTGCAGGTAGGCCTGGCGGCCGATGACGGGGGCTGCATTCGTCCAGAGAGTATCCAGTTTTTCATCACTATCGGAGGGGGCTTCGGCCTCTCTCTCTTTGCGGTGCGCTCCATAGCCGACGACGACCACTTCATCGAGGTTGGTAGTGCTGGGCTTCAGGTGAATGATATTATTTGTCGCGTTGGCCATACTGAGGGTATTGACGGCGAGGGATGTGTGGTCGTAGCCGATGAGGGAGACGGACAATAGGCGGGTGGAATCGCGAGGCTGCAGGCTCATTTTGAAAAAGCCATTGTTGTCAGTGGTGGTGCCTAAGCCATGGTTGCCGTTGACGGCGAGGTAGACGCCGGCCAGCGGATGATCTTGCAGATCGAGGACTTTGCCGTTGAGGACGAGTGCGGAGGCGGGGGCGGGTTGGTAACTCCTGAAAGATTTGCTGTCCAAGTCGAGGCCGGCATTTTTTTCCTTTTCGAGACCGGCGATGACATGGATGCTGTCGGCAAGCGGGGAGGTTGCGGAGGACGCGGGTGGGTGTATTTGGGCTATGATCGAATCGGTCGTCTTAGACTGGGCGTAGAAGGTCGCGTTGGGGGTAGCGTTTGATTTGAAAGTGCGGAGAGTGGCGCGGCCGCGGTTACGGGCGACATCGGTGGTGATGGTGTCTTTGTTGCGGGTGTTGGATGTGAGGGTGTCTTTGTTGCGGGTGTTGTTCGCGGCGGCGGGATGGGGTGTTTCGATGGCGGAATGGCGCGGTTCGGTGGCGGCCCGAACAGCGATAAAATTCTCCTGAGCGGGGCGGTGAGCGGTGCGATAATGAATAAAGGTATAGCTGCCGATTCCCAGGAGAAGGATGATGGCCGCGGCGATGGTGATACGGCGTCGAATGAGGATAACCGTGGCATGGCGGCGCGTGCGCCCGGCGTCATTTGTTAATTTGCGGCTCAATCTTTCGCGCAGGTCGGTGAGGTCTTGTTGGGAGGGGGGTAGGGTTGTGAATCCTTCGATAGCGTCGGCCAGGAAAGGATCGTCGAGGGCTGTTTGCTCGAGGTCGTGCATTTCGCTGGCGGAGAGCTCTCCTTTCCGATATTTTTCGATATCCGAGGCGGTATATGGGGCGGTATGTTTGTTATTTGTGGTCATTCGATCTCACTGGCGGGGGCGGGGTTGGTTTGGGGTTGGGCGGAATTGGTCTGGTGTTGGGCGGAACTGGTCTCGCGCTGCTGCATGCACAGGCGGAGGTTGCGTCTTCCGTTCTGGATAAGGCTGCGGACTTTGTTCCAGTCAAAGCCGGTGATGGTCTCAATTTCCTTGTAGCATTTGTTTTCGAGATAGAAGAGGCTGACAACGGTCTTCTGATCGGCGGACAGGGTGTCGATGCAATCGGATAGTTGATCCAGCTGGGCCTCCTTTTCCATTTTATCGTTCAGATGCAATTCTTCAGCCGTTTGCATAAGTTCGGGGTCAAAGGACCTTACCCTAATACGGTTCGAGGATCGCAACTGCATGAGGCAGCGATTTTTGGCGAGTGTATACAACCAGCCTTTAAAGTTGCTGACTTCGTGGCGGGGCAATTTGGCCGCCAGCTCTTCGAAGATCTCCATGACCGCATCCTTTGCCAACTCCCTGTCTTCCAGGTATTTGAGGCAGACGCCAAAGAGGAGGTCGAGGTATCGTTGATACAATACAGCGAGGACTTTCAGGTCCCGGGAATGGCGGTATTGAGCGACAAGTTCGAGGTCGGTCGGGTCTGTTCCATTTCCATTGGTTGATATGGTCGTCAGAAAGGTCAAAATGGGTGGTCAGGGAGGCTATGGTCGCTCAAAATAAGAAAAATTCGGGGATTGGGAGGTGGAGATCGGGGAGGATCGAGGGGTGGAGATCGGGGAGGATCTCGAGGTGGAGATCGGTGGGGGTTCGGAGGATGGGAGGCTATCGGCGGAAGGCGGGGTGGTAGAGGTGGAGGGTTTCGCGGAGGAATTCGCGATCGAGGTGTGTATAGATCTCGGTAGTGGTGATGCTTTCATGGCCGAGCATTTCCTGGACGGCGCGAAGGTCGGCGCCGCCTTCGACGAGGTGGGTGGCGAAAGAATGACGAAAGGTGTGGGGCGAGATGTTCTTGTCAATGCCTGCTTGAGCGGTGAGGTCTTTGAGGACCAGAAAGATCATGACCCGGCTGAGGCGGCTGCCGCGGCGGTTGAGGAAGAGGATATCTTCGTGGCCGTGGCGGGCCTCGATGTGTGTCCGGATCATGTCCTTGTAAATGTGGATGGCGCCGGTGGCGCTTTCGCCGATGGGTACGAGTCGCTCCTTGTCGCCTTTGCCGATAACCCGGATATAGCCTACGTCGAGATGGAGGCAGGAGATGCGAAGGTTGACGACCTCGCTGACCCGGAGTCCGCAACTATACATCGTCTCGAGGATGGCTTTATTCCGATGTCCTTCGGGTTTGCTGAGATCGATCCCGCCAATGATCTTTTCGATCTCGTCGAAGCTGAGAATGTCCGGTAAGGCCCGTTTCAATTTTGGGGATTCGAGAAGGGTCGTCGGGTCCTGGCGGACGATCTGTTCGATGAGGCAATATTTGAAGAATGAGCGGATGCCCGAGAGGATGCGTGCCTGTGATGCGGCGTTGAGGCCAAGTGCGGCGATGGACTGGAGGAAGGATTGCAGGTCCTTTAGTGCGATTGCATCGGGGGACTTCAGCTCGCCGGCGGATTGGAGATACCCGGTGAGCTTGTCGATATCGTGAAGGTAGGCTTCGATGGAATTTTCAGCAAGGGATCTTTCCAGCTGGAGCCAGGCTTTGTAACCTTTTTTATAGGATTCCCACATGTAGCGAAGATACCCGAAAAAATACTTTGTAACTCCCGGTGATTGCGGCATATTTGCAACTATGGCAATCACAGTTAACTTGAGAGCATTCAGGCAGCAGGTAAAGCGGACCAAGCGGCGGATGCGAAATTTCCTAACCCGATTGGAGAAGAAGGTCCCGCGGGGGTTACATCGGGTTGTTGCGGAGGCGGATGCGGCTGCATGGAAGCGGACCGACTGTCTGGATTGTGCGAATTGTTGCAAGACGATGTCGCCTACGTATACGCAAGAGGATATCCGGCGGATCTCGGCGCATCTGGGGATGACGCAAGCGGCGTTCCGCGAGAAATGGTTGTATAAGGACAGGACGGGAGACTGGATGAATGTGAAGCAGCCTTGTCAGTTCCTGGACCTGAAAACGAATATGTGTGCCATCTATTCGGTCCGTCCCCGTGACTGCGCGGGGTTCCCCCATCACTATAAAAAGATGAATGCCGATTATATGCATATGTTCAAGCAGAATATCGAGTATTGTCCGGCGACCTACCGGTTGGTGGAGGGGGTGATGGAGCGGCTGGCGAAGGGGGTCGGGGAGGCGGAGGTGTCGGGTTGAGGAAAGTTGCGGTTAGAGATAAACGTCAGTAAAGAATACATATTCCGGCACGGCGTCTTTTCGGAAGGTGATAGCGAGCACGTCGTATTGGATGCGGGTATGGCCAGGGTGGCTTAGAAGCCAGCCCTGGGCGGCCTGCAGGAGATGTTGGATCTTTTTCCGGCTCACGCTTTGTTCAGGTGGTCCGAATGTGTCGGAGGTTCGGGTTTTGACTTCGATGAGATGGATGACATTCTGCCGGGCGGCGATAAGATCCACTTCGTACCGACCGTGGCGCCAGTTGCGGTGAAGGATTTGGAAGCCGTTGGCGATCAGCCAGTCTGTGGCGAGCTTTTCTCCTTTCTTACCTATAAGGATATGTGGCATCATACTTGTAATTTATTATTTAGATATGACAAGTGAGCGTAAAGTTTTTAAGCTAAAAGGCAGGGTTCAGCACTATGCGTGGGGCGGGAGTGATTATATACCGAAATTGTTGTCGCTTGAAAATCCGGGGCGAGAACCGTTTGCGGAATATTGGATGGGCGCGCACGAGAATGCGCCGGCGAGGTTGTGCGGAGGGGCTGGCGCGGATGGCACTTCGGGGGGATGTAGCGCGGATGGCACTCCGGGGGGAGAAGGGATATCGTTGAGCGACTATCTTCGGGAGAAGCCGGCGGAAAGGTTGGGGAGCTACACTTCGGAGCGGTTCGGGAGGTTGCCTTACCTTTTGAAGATCCTGGATGTAAAGGATATGTTGTCGATACAGGTGCATCCTGCTAAAGCGGCGGCGGAAGAGGAGTTTGCGGCCGAGAACCAGCGGGGGATCGCGCGAGATGCGCCCAATCGGAATTACAAGGATGACAACCACAAGCCGGAGCTTATGGCGGCGCTTAGCGAGTTCTGGCTTCTGCATGGCTTCAAGCCGGAGCAAGACCTGATACGAATCCTGGCGGATACGCCGGAATTGAATTTCCTGATGCCGGTATTTTCGATAGGCGGTTATCAACAACTATACAAAACCGTTATGGAGATGCGGCAATCCGAGGTCGATGAGGTGTTGGAGCCGCTGCTGGACCGGATATTACCGCTGTACCGGAATGGGGGCCTGGTCCGGAGCGAGGAGCATTTTTGGGCGGCCCGGGCGGCGCTTACCTATAATGAAGGGGCGGGGATCGATCGGGGGATCTTCTCGATCTATTTCTTCAACCTTTTGAATCTCCATCCGGGCGAGGCCGTCTTCCAGGATGCGGGGGTGCCGCATGCATATCTTGAAGGGCAGAATGTGGAGATCATGGCCAATTCGGATAATGTGTTGCGTGGAGGGTTGACGGCGAAGCATGTGGATGTGCCGGAGTTGATGAAGCATGTGCGGTTTGAGGCGACGCAGCCGAGGATCATCGGAGGGGACCGGGATACAGGTCATATCACGGTCTACACTACGACGGCGCCGGATTTCGAGCTGAGCAGGATCAGCCTGTCGGCCGGTGAGACGGTGACGGTAAAGGCGCATTCGACCGAGTTGTATATTGTGATGGAGGGCCGGGTAGGGGTGATCGAGGATGGTCAGGCGGCATTCAGCGGGGGGCGGGGGGATTCTTTTGCGGCGTTATACAAAGGGCGGTTTGAGTTGAAGGCTGTGGCGGATGCGGTGTTGTACCGGGCCGCGGTGCCGGTGCCGAGGAGTTAGCGGGGGGCGCGGATTCAGCGACTGGTGCGGGCTTCTTTTTCAAATTCTTCGTCGATGAGCAGGTTGGTACCGTCGGCGGCGGCGGTCGCAAGTTCATCACAGCGGTTGTTGTGCGGGTTATCGGCGTGGCCGCGGACCCAGACGAAGCGGATGGTATTTCGCCTGGCGAGTTCGTTGTAATGCAGCCAGAGGTCTTTATTCTTTTTTCCTCCTTTAAAATTTGTAGCGATCCAATTTTTAAGCCAGCCTTCTTCGATGGCTTTGACTACGTATTGGCTGTCGGAGTAAATGGTGATCCTTAGGTTATCGCGTTTGAGCGCTTCGAGGCCGGCGATAACTGCCATCAGTTCCATGCGGTTATTCGTAGTATAGCGATAGCCGCCGGAGAGCTCTTTGCGGTGACTGCCCCAGAAAAGGATGGTGCCGTAGCCGCCGGGGCCGGGGTTGCCGCGGGAGGCGCCGTCGGTGTAGATGGTGAGCTCGCTGGTCATGGGTGCAAAGATAAGATTTGGCGCGCAGTGGCGGGGCGGTTGATCATACCTGGATGACGCCGGGGTTGAAGTCGGGGATATTCGGGTTATGTGCGGCGGCGCGGAGTCCTTCGGCGATGACGCGGCGGGTATCAACGGGGTCGATTATAGCGTCTACCCAAAGCCGTGCGGCGGCGTAGTAAGGAGAGGTTTGCAGGTCATAGCGGTTCTTTATCTCGTCGAGCAGGCGTTTCTCTTCGGCGGGGTCGATTGTCGTCCCTTTTGCTTTGAGTGCGCCGACCTGGATCTGCAGCAAGGTCTTTGCGGCTTGTTCGCCGCCCATGACGGCGATGCGGGCGGTGGGCCAGGCGTAGATGAAGCGGGGGTCATAGGCTTTTCCGCACATGGCATAGTTGCCGGCGCCGTAAGAGTTGCCGATGATGACCGTGATCTTGGGGACGACCGAGTTGGCCACTGCGTTTACCATCTTGGCTCCATCCTTGATGATGCCTGCTTGCTCGCTGCGGGAGCCGACCATGAAGCCGGTGACGTCCTGGAGGAAAACGAGCGGGATCTTTTTTTGGTTACAGTTCATGATGAACCTGGCGGCTTTATCGGCGCTGTCGTTGTAGATCACGCCTCCCATTTGCATCTCGCCCTTGCGGGTCTTCACCATCTTGCGTTGGTTGGCGACGATGCCGACGGCCCAGCCGTCGATGCGGGCGTAGCCGCAGAGGATGGTCTTTCCGTAGTCTTCCTTGAACTGGTCAAATTCGGAGGCGTCGACGATCCGTTGGATGAGTTCGGTCATATCATAGGGGCGGGTCGCGTCGGCGGGGAAGAGGCCGTAGAGGTCTTCGGCGGGGTATAGGGGGGCTATCGGGGTGGTGCGGTCGAAGATGGGTTCGGGGGCGTGGCCGAGTTTGCCCATGATTTTTTTGACCTGGTCGAGGCATTCCTGTTCGGTGGCGAACTTATAGTCGGCGATTCCCGAGATCTCGGTATGGGTAACGGCGCCGCCCAGGGTCTCTGCGTCGATCTGTTCGCCGATGGCGGCTTTCACGAGATAGGGGCCGGCGAGGAAGATGGAACCGTTGCCTTCGACCATGATCGTCTCGTCGCTCATAATCGGGAGGTAGGCGCCGCCGGCGACACAGGGTCCCAGGACGACCGCGATCTGGGAAATGCCCATTGCGCTCATCCGGGCGTTGTTGCGAAAGATCCGGCCGAAATGTTCCTTGTCCGGAAAGATCTCGTCCTGCATGGGTAGAAAGACGCCGGCGCTATCGACGAGATAGACGACCGGGAGGTGATTTTCCATGGCGATCTCCTGGAGCCGGAGATTCTTTTTGCCGGTGATAGGAAACCAGGCGCCAGCCTTGACGGTCTGGTCGTTGGCGAGGATCACGGACTGGCGGCCGCTGACATAACCGATCCCCGCTACGGTGCCGCCGGCGGGACAGCCGCCCTGCTCTTCATACATCTCGAATCCGGCGAAGGCCCCGATCTCGATAAAGGTCGATCCTTCATCAATAAGGTATTGGATGCGTTCGCGGGCGGTGAGCTTCTTCTTCTCGTGTTGTTTTTCGATTGCCGCCTTCCCGCCGCCGAGCATGATCTTTTCCAACCTTGACCGCCAGCCGCTGACTGCGCGGCGCAGGGCGTCTTCGTTCTTGTTAAAATCCAGGGTCTCCGCGTTCATAGAAAGGCAATTTAGATTATTTTTAGCGGGTATGTCCAATCGCCGTAAAATAACATGGGTGGGCCTGGTTGCGGCTTCGGTCCTCATTAAAGTGTTTTCGTATTTCCCCGAAGCGGTAGAGAAATATTATTCGAGGGGGTTGTATCCGGTGGTTTCGCGGTTTCAGCGATTGTTGCTCGGATGGATACCGTTTAGTGTTGGGGATTTGGTTTATGGGGTGGTTGTCGTGCTATTGTTACTTTGGGTAGCGCGGTCGGTCCGGAAGCTGGTCAGGCGTGAGGCCGGCCGGGGGTGGGGGTGGCGGCTACTGCGGCGGGTGGTGTTTGTAGCGTTGTGGGTATATGTGCTTTTTAATTTGTTGTGGGGTTTGAATTACGACCGGGTGGGGATAGCGGAGCAAATGCATTTGCAGGTAAAGCAGTATTCGAATGCCGATTTGTTTGAATTGACGGCGACTGTTGTGGGCGAGTTAAATGCGCTCCATGACACCGCGGTGGTGCGCAGGGGAAGTATGGCACATTTTGCTTTGCTGCGGGCGGGGGCGGTGGAGGCATATGACAGTGATGCGAGGTTCGATCCGGCGCTTACTTATAAAACCCGGTCTGTCAAGGCATCGATCTTCAGCTATCCAGGTTTGTATATCGGCTTTGCCGGGTATTACAATCCGTTTAGCGGAGAGGCACAGGTAAATACGTTTGACCCCGTATTCACCCAGCCATATACTACGTGTCACGAGATGGGACATCAGCTTGGATATGCCAAGGAGGACGAAGCCAATTTTGTAGGGTTCATGGCGGCGCGAAATTCGGCGGACCCTGCCTTTCAATATTCGGTATATATGGATCTGTACAGATATGCTATCCGGGAGTTGTATACAAGGGATTCAGCCCTGGCACTCCGCCTTAGAAGCAACGTTGGACCGGGCGTCAGAGAGGACCTGAAGGAATTGCAGCGGTTTAACCGAAGGTATGAGAATCCGATCGAGCCATGGATATGGAAGGTGTATAGCCGATACCTTCAGGCCAACCGGCAGCCCAGGGGAATTGTAACCTATTCGGAACTGACGGCGTGGCTGATCGCTTATGGTAAGAAATTTGGTATAGGCGTTATCCGGCCGCCGCATCCGGTCGTGTGGTATGTGCCGATCGAAGCGATGCCGGCAGCGGGTGGGCATTAGAAGGTATTCTTCCACATCATGCTTTCGATGGGTTTGTCGGGTTGGCCGTTGTACTTGGCGTTCTTCTTCTGATTGTATTTGACGAGGATCTCCCCATCTACGGGGAAATAGATCAGTTGGCCTACGGGCATTCCTTTATACACCTTGACGGGTTGTTTGACAGAGATCTCCAGGGTCCAGTTGCCGCAGAAGCCGACGTCGCCTTTGCCGGCGGTGGCGTGGATATCGATTCCGAGGCGGCCGGTGGATGATTTCCCTTCGAGGAACGGGACGTGTGCGTGGGTCTCGGTATATTCGGCGGTGGTTCCCAGGTAGAAAATATGAGGATAAAGTACGAATCCTTCTTCAGGGATCTCAAAATATTCGATCTCATTATGTTTCTTTGCGTCGAGGATATGCTCACGGTACGTAGCCAGCCATTTTCCAAGGTGAACATCATAAGAATTGCTTCCCAGGCAGCTTCTGTCGTAGGGTTCGATTTTGATCGTGCCTTTTTCTATTTCCTCGAGGATGCGCGAATCGGAAAGGATCATGTCGAAATTGGTTAAGTTTGCGAATATGCAATTATAATTTTACTAATGCCGGTGTTTTATCAACATAATATCAACGACGACACAAAAATAGGGATTTGGCATATCGAGGAGACAGAATCGTACTTTTTGCGGAAAGTGCCCCTGAAGCGGGATGTGACGCATCCCTTCAAGCGGCGGCAGCATTTGGCGGGCCGTTATCTGCTGTCCTATCTCTTTCCTGAATTTCCGGTGGAAGAGATCCGGATTGCCGATACCCGTCAGCCGTTCCTTGAGGGGGAGCCCTTCCATTTTTCCATTTCGCATTGTGGGGCGTATGCGGCGGCGATTGTCAGCAGGACGGGCAGGGTCGGCGTGGATATAGAGTTGGTGACGCCGAGGATCACGCGGGTAGCCGAGAAGTTCCTGAATGACGGAGAGATGAATCTTTTCAATGAGGACTATGGGATCTTCCTGGAGCAGTGGGGATTGCGGGGAAGGGTGGAGCAGGAGTTGCTGACGCTGATCTGGAGTGCGAAGGAGGCCCTTTTTAAATGGTATGGGCGTGGGGAACTGGACTTCAAGCGGCATATGCAGTTGACGGGGAATATCCGGATCGAGGGTGATTTTATCAAGCTGCCGTTTGCGTTCGAGAAGGATGAAATTATCTTATTGGACCTGGATGCGCGGATATTCGATGAGCAGGCGTTGACGCTGGCGTGGGTGGTTTCCTAGGGGTGGCGCCGGGCGGGCGGTGCGGGGGGCTAGTCCAGGAGGGTGTCGTCGGTGCCGTCTTCGAGCAGGTTGATGTCGATGGCGTCTTTGCCGGCGATGCCTTCGATCGAGCCGCGGACGTGGGCCACATTGATCAGTACTTTTTCCAGCTGTTTTTCCCTTGCCTTCCACAGACGCTCCATTGCGTCCCGCTCGCGCTGGATTGACTGGCGCATAGAGAGAAAGCCCTCGCGGATTGCCTTCCATTGCTCGCCAAATTCATTGCTGGTAAGATAAGAATACAGCAATTGCATTTTATCGCCGGTGTTTTCCTGCGTTTTGGCAACCTTATAGATCTCGATCACGGCGTTGCGGAGGACTTGTGTAAGGGCGCGGGCTTCGGAGAAAGAACAGATATATACGCCGTCCTTTTCGCCAAATCCATTTATGTCTTTTGGCATCGCCAGGGTTACAATGACGGCGATATCTGCGCCCAGGCTTAGTCGGTCGGCTTTGAGCTTTTCGATCCAATCCATCGAGAAGCTGGCGGTACGTTTGCTCTCATAAATAATCCTCCCGCACTCCTGGCCAAGGGTATTGCGAACGGTCAGGATGCAATCGGCGCCTCTGATGCCTTTGCCGACTTCGCTTACGGTATCGAACGGGAATGAGGAGCGAAGGAGCGCTTCGAGGGCGAGCTCCTGGACTTCACCCTGGAGCTGCATGGAACCCTGTTCGGCTTTGCGTTTCATTTCCTCCGCCCGATGTTCCATTTCGACAGCGAGTCTTTTCTGGTCTTCGAGCTGCTTCTCCAGCTCCTTTAGTTTCAATTGGTATTCGGTCTCTTTTGCGGCGACTTTTTGGCTTTCGAGCTGGCGGATCTCTTCGGCAAGGCGGATGCGTTCATCTTTGAGGAGGCGTTGGACGTTCAATTCGAGCTCGGCCTCCTTGTTGTTCAGCTCCTGTTCCTTTTTCAGGAATTCGAGTTCGCGCTGGCGGGAGGTACGGAGTTTTTCTTCGGTGTCCTTGTTGGCGTCCGCGAGGAGGCGCAGCTGGTGTTCGAAGTCGCTTGTGATGGATTTCCGCAGGGATTGTTCGGTAGCTGCCTGGATCCGGCGGCGTTCGTCGTCCAGTTTGGTACTGAACAGGGCTTCCTGCTGTTCGGCTTTCTTCTGGAATTCTTTTTCCTTATCGCCGATGAACTTTTGCATCTGGGCGCGCAAGTCTTTCTTATATTCTTCAGCTACAGCTTCTTCCATAGGAAAGGTATGGCCGCAGTTCGGGCATTTGATGTCACTCGTCATTGATCCGGGTAGTTTTTACAAAAGTAAATTTTTGTCAATTAATCAGTTGCGAAAATTCGGCGGCCAAAGATGCAACAATCGGTTCGAATCAGGCGTCTATCCAACAAACTATCACAATATGAAATACACAGGTTTATTGCTTGTTGCCTTTTTGGGGTTGGTTGGAGGGGCGGGTGCGCAAGAGCAGGCTCGTTCCGTGTCTGGATTCCATAGTATTGGAAGCGGGGGGTCTTTTGCGGTCCACATCAAGATCAATGGGACCGAAAGTCTCAAGATCGATGGCGCCGATGCGGCGGTGCTGGCAAAGATCGAGACAATTGTGACGAATGGGCATCTGGAGATCCGGTGGAAGAGGGATTCGGAGCCGCACAATTATAATGGGCGGATCGATGTGTATGTGACGGCCAAAGCGTTGTCCGGGTTGAGCAATGCAGGTTCGGGGTCCATGGATGTCGAAGGGGCGTTGAATGGCGGGAATGTCGATGTGACCTTGAGTGGGTCGGGGAGCATTTCGACCGCAGTTGATGCGGCCAAACTCGGGGTGACCGTAGCTGGGTCGGGAGGGGTCAAGTTGAAAGGGAAGGCGGGGACGACGGATATCACGATCGCCGGATCCGGCAGGCTGAGTGCGGATGGGCTGGCGACGGATGTGGCTGACGTCGAGATCAGCGGGTCGGGGGATACCTATATTACCGTCAATAAATCGATCTCCGGGAGCATTGTCGGGTCGGGGAGTGTGCGGTATTCCGGTGCAGGGACGATCAATTCGGTACGGACGGTTGGGTCGGGGCGGATAAAAAAGGTCGGATAAGATGTCGGGGCGATGAGGGATCAAAGGGTTTGATAGGGCAGGATATCAAGGGGTTTGATCGGGCAATGCGTTAAGGAGGGCCATGAGGGCCCAGTTGCTGGCGGTTGCCGAGATGTATTGATTCTCGTCGTAGGGCGGAAAATCGGTGGTGAAGAATGGCTGGATGGGAAATGATCTGGATGAAACGATCCATGCTCCTTCCGCATTCTGGGTCTTGAGCAGATAGGCGAGGCCTTTTTGATAGGCCGGGTCATCTGGTTTCAGCATACTGCTTTCATACAGGGCATAAAGGTTTTGGCCGGTGGCATAGGCGTCGCTGCCGAGGGAGGGAAGTTGGGACCAGCCGCCATCGGCGTTTTGCATTGAAAGGAGGATCGCGGCCGTCGTTTTCCTTTGTTCTGTCGAGCTTCCGCACCATTGGAGGCCGAGGAGTTTGAAGGCCAGTTCCTGCTGCTGATCTGGATGGGTGTTTTCCAGCCACGTCTTTGTATTTGCCACGAGGCGATTTACCTTTTCTGCTTTGGCAGGTGAAGCGTAGAGTTGAATCGCCCGGATGGCCATTGCGGCTAGGTGTATTTCGCCGGTCTCGAGGGGGATCCGGCCTGATTCGGAGAGAAACCGACCATTCGGCAGGGCCTGGCTCATCAGGTAATCGACGGCAAGGTCGGACTGGAAACTCGGTGCATAGCCGTCGGCGTTCAAGGCAAGTAAGAAATAGGGTTCAGCGAAATTCACTGTTAGAAACTCGTTTATCGTATTGGGGTTGCCAATGGCCAGAGTCTGCTCCGTTGCAGTGATGCGGTGTCTGGTAAAGGAGTCGGTGACAGGGATGTCCTTTCGGCGAGCGATGGCGGCTGCCATTGATGTAAGTGAACTATGATGGCAGGATGCGCATTTGAAGGTATTTCTCATGGTGAATTTGTAGCCGCTTAATTCCAGCAGGGAGAGGCTTTTGGTCGCCGCGGAGCGAATGGCGGTGATGGAAACGGGGGGAGACGGCATTTGTTCCGGGGGAATGATGTCCGGTGCATTTCCGATCGTAAAGGCGCTGAGGGCAAAAACAGTTGTTGCCAAAAGCGAAGCGGCAATCCAGAGTCTACTATTTTTCATGTCTTCCGTTTATCGTTTGGATTATTGTCTCAACATGGCCGCAGATCTTACGTGGCCGCATTGTATGGCAAAGGCCAGGGCATCTGTTCCGTTGCGGTCCTTTGCGCCGGGATCTGCACCATGCTTCAGCAAGGCGACGGTCATCTCGGGGTCATCGGTTTCGGACTGTTGCAGGATCAGGAGGGCTGTCATGCCTTGTTTGCTTTTAAGGTTTGGGTCGGCTCCGTGATCCAGCAGGTAGAAGAGAGAGGCTTTGTCGCCGTTCAACGCCGCATTCATCAGGGGAGAGAATCCGACAATAGCGGGTAAGGTCTGGTAGTACATCGATCTGGCGTTGACGTCGGCGCCATTTTCTACGAGCATTTTTACGGCGGCGAAGCTTCTAAACGATTGGGCTGCGTTGATCGGGTAGTCGCCGACGGAAATGGTATCGTTGGCCTTGTAGCCGCACTTCAGGACGAGGGCGAGGTTCGCGGTGTCGCCGGAAATAGCGGCATTGTACAGCCAGTAGTTATCGGAAGCGCTCCGGTGCGGGTCGGCGCCTTTGCTGATGAGTAGTTGCATCAGGCTGGCCGAGCCGGGGATAGCTGCACATTTTACGAGGACCGAATATCCTTCTATCCGATGGTTGACATCCGCGCCGCGGTTTAGCAAGAGTGTCGTCTTTTCCAGATCAGGGACTGCAAGCCATAGGGAGGTAATGTGCCGGGTGTTTTCGTAATTGACATTCGCGCCGTGATCGATGAGTAGCTGCATTTCCCGGGCGGAACCGGAAAGCGTCGCTGCCATCAGCGCGGAATAGCCGTAGAGGCTATCATTGGGATTGGCGCCGGCCGAGAGTTGTCGGTTGAGTTCGGCGGTGTCTCCCGAGCGGATCGCCGCGAAGAGCCGGTTTGTCGCGGGTGACTGTGCGATCAGTTGATGACAGAGCAACAAAGGCAACAGCGGCAGGAATTTTGGCATAGTTGGGAGGTTCGGATGAAGGTACGCGGAGGTGCCGGGGGGCGGCGGGATTTAATCGATGAACAGAATGGTAAAATCGACGAACGGATTGTCAGGCGATGCCATGCTCTTTCTGGTAGGATTGCGGAGTTTTGCCGGTGATGAGGCGAAAGTTCTTGTGGAAGCTGGTGAAGTTGGAAAAGCCGCTTTCGAAGCAGAGCTGTTTGATGCTGATCCGATTGTCGAGCAGGAGCTTGCAGGCGTGGCCGATGCGGATCTCGGTGAGGAATTGGGTATAGGTCTTTCCGGTCCGGGATTTGAAATAGCGGCAGAAAGAATTGGGTACGAGGCCGGCGATGGCGGCGACCTGGTCGAGATAGATATTTCCGGTGAAATGACTGAATGTGTAATCGTAGATCGCGTTGATGCGGTCGCTTTCCGATTCTGAAAAATCGGGGCGGAAGCCGATGGAAGAAAGCAGTTGGAGGTTGTCGGCGGCAGTGAAAGCGGAGAGACAATCGATGAGTGAGGTGATGCGGCCGATCCCTTCGGCCAGGCGGATCTTTTCGATGTGTGCGGGTATTTTCTCTTTCTCCCGGGCGTGGAGGAGGATGCCGCGCCGGGCTTTCTCCAGCAGGTTGCGGATGGGTTTGGTTTCCGGTAATTCCAGGAAGGTGTCGCCCCAGAAGTTCTCGGAAAAATGTATTACAGTGGAATGGACCGGCTCCGGTTTGGCCTCGCTGAAATAGACGTCATCGTATCGCCAGTAATGGGGGAGGTTGGAACCAACGAGGATGATATCGCCGGGCTGGAAACGTTGGATGTGATCTCCGACAAACTGGGTGCCGGAGCCTTTGTGAAAATAGATCAGCTCCACTTCGGGGTGGTAGTGCCAGCGGTTATTGATGAACGGGTCGCGGTCTTCCCGTACGCTGAAAGAGTGGGTGGGGGTGCGGGGGACTTTGAGGAGTTTGGGTTTCACGGGGTAAAATTAGGGATTCGTGGGAATGCGGGTTAGAACTGCCATTGGAGGGCGAAATATTCGGCGCGTTGTGTACTATGGTTTTCGAGGGCGTGGGGGTTGCCGGAGGGGAGGAAGATGAGATCCCCGTCGCTTGCAGGGTGGAGTTCTCCGTTGATATACTCCTGGACATGGCCGGTGCGCATGAGGATGATCTCTTCGGAGCGGTGGGTGTGTGGTGGATGGCTGACTTCGCCGGGGTTGAGGGTAGTGGCGTGGAGGTCGATCTTTGAGAGCCATGGTGTGGATAGGCTGAAGATCTGCCGGGTTTCTCCTTTTGCGGTGTGTTGGACAGGGATGTCTTCCCAGCGAATGGTAAAGGGGTGTACCGCCGGGACGGTGGTTTTCGAGGGGCGGCGGGAGCGGAACCGGAAGCGGTAGCAGGTAGCGTCCTTTGCTTCGATGCTGTATGAGAAGCCCGTGGGGATGAGGGCGATACTACCGGGGCTGAGAACGGAGGTGCTGTCTCCGATCGTCAGGTTGATATCGCCGGCTTTGACGATCAATAGTTCGTCGGCGGTGTCGGGTTTTCCGGAGAGCATGATGGCGGATTTCACGGTAAGGGTTCGGATATCGAGGAGCGCCAGGTCATGGGTGGTGCCTTTGAGTACCTGGCTGCCCGGGCCGGGGTAGGGGGCGACCTGCGCGGTGAGGGTGTCGGGTTGGGCGAGGGCGACGTTGGCGGTGGTGGCGAACAAGAGCGTGGCAAGCGCGATTGATTTCATATCATTTGACGTTTTTTCGGGCAAGCCCGAGGCCAGTGGTGGTGGTGTAATATTTGGCGATCATATTGGGGACTTCCCAGGAGGGCAGGTGATGATCGCGGACGTAGCCAAGGAATTTCGCAGTAACGCGGGCGAAGTGTGCTTCGTGGCCTTCCTTGTAGTGGTCCGGGATGATGACGATATAGCGGGCGCCTTCTTTTTGCAGGCTGATGCCCGGGTACTTTGCCTGCAACGTGGCGAACTGTGCGTTCAGCGTTTGGCCGTAGGCGGGGTCGGTTGTGTTGGGTTCGATGTACAGGGTGGATTGGTAGTGTTGTGCAGTGTCCTGGAGGATGGCCAGGTTGGCCTTGGTGCCGCGCATCAGCGAAGTATAGGTATCGCCGGCGCCGGGCGGGGCGTCGTAGGTCCAGGTGACGGTTGCCTTTACGAAGACATCTCTGAGCCGGTAATCAATCTCCCCGTTGGCGTAGATCTTCAGTATGCTGTCTTTTTTGGGGTCGGCATATTTCTGCAGGAAGTCGGGAAATTCGGTCATTCCGGTGATCGTCCTGAATTGAGCGCGTGGCAAATCGGTGGTCCAATGGCGGGCATGATCCACCTGGATGTCCTTTGTATAATCCAGGGTTTGATCGGGAAAGCAGCCCCATTGGATGAGATCCACGAGGTGGGTCATGACATCGACGATGCCTTCGCCCTGTTGGTTGATGTCGAAAAACCATGCCGGCCGGATGAGGGCGTTGCCCGAGACATTCTTGTACCAGCGGTGGACGCTGGAGGCGATGACGCCGGGATGGCGGGTGTCGCCTTTTTCCTGCGTTCCGAAGACGGCGGGCATGGCTGCCAGTTCGCGCTGGAGGATGCTGGTTATCTCATAGCGTTCGGTCATGATGTCGTAGAGGATCAGGTTTTTTGCGGCGGCGGTGTCAAAAGCCTGGCGAAGTTGGCCGAAGGCCTGATCGTCGATGACCATTGGTTTGTCGGCGAGGACGTTGAAGCCGCCTTCCAGGGATCGCCGGATATAGGTCGTTTTTTCGTGGTTGTTTCCGGCGAGGACCACCGTATTTCCTTTTTTATCATTGATCATTTGTTCCAGGTAGCCGACACCGGTATAGACGTGTTCGTTCCATCGGGTGGGGTCGTTTGGACGGGTGTTGTAGGCGCTGATGAGGGCGAGGTGCGACCGGATATCCTGGCCCATCGGAGCGTATACGTAGACGTTAGAATCGACGCCGGGATACATGGACTTCTGGACCAGGGCTGCGTGAAAGTGGCCGGGGTCGAGGGTTACGAGGCGGACTGGTCTTTGGGTGGTGTCGGGGGTTTTACCGGTATTTTGGGCGGTGTCGGATCCGGAGCCGGGTGTGGCGGAGTTATGGCAGGAGGACATAACGAGGAGGACAGGGATGAAGAAGGAGAGTGTGCGACTACTTTTCATGGTTATCAAGATTATGAGGCTTTATTCGGGATTGTGGCGATGATGGTCAGGGTGTTGGAACTGGCGGGGTGGGCGCTTTCGGGCTGGGCGCCGCCGGCGGAAATGGTGTAGCGGCCGTACAGGGGTGCCCGTTGCATTTTGTCGTCGATGATGGTGAAGGCGTCGGGGGCAACGGCGAAATGCAGGGTACTGGTTTGTCCGGGTTGCAGGTGGATCCGGCGGAAGGCCCGGAGGGAACGGATGGGGACGGGTACGTGGGCATCGAGGGCGGAGATATAGATTTGGGCGACTTCGTCGCCTTCGACCAGGCCCGTGTTGGTGACGCGGGCAGAAATGAACAGGCTGTCGCCGGGGGCGACGGCCTTTTCGATGCGCAGGCTATCGTAGTGAAATGTCGTGTAGCTGAGGCCGTAGCCGAAGGGGTAGAGGACGCGGCCTTTGTAGTAGCGATAGGTGCGGCCGGCCATGGTATAGTCGCCGAAGCCGGGGAGGTCTTTTACCGAGGTATAGAAAGTGACGGGGAGGCGGCCGGCGGGGTTGTAGTCGCCGAACAGGACGTCTGCGATGGCGGTGCCGCCGGCCTGACCAGGGTACCATGCTTCGAGGATGGCGGGCAGGTGGGCGTCTTCCCAGTTGATGGCGACGGCGCTTCCGCTAAGTAGGATCAGGATGACGGGCTTACCGGTGGCGGCGATGGCGCGGATCAGGTCTTGCTGGGCTTTTGGGAGGTCGAGGGTTGTGCGGTCGCCGTGGTTGAAGCCGTCGATATTGATGTCCATTTCTTCTCCTTCCAGCCGGGCCGAGAGGCCCATGCAAAGGATGACGGCGTCTGCCTGGCGGGCGGTGGCGAGGGCTTCCGCTTTCAGTTGGCTTGAGCGGTCGGGTTCCTGGCGCCACCAGACCAGTTGGACGCGAGCGTCACCGTAAGACTCGCTGACGTCTGCATGCAGCCGGTATTTATGACCGGCCTTGAGGGTAAGGAAGACGGATTTACGCAGCCGTGGGTCGTTGTATTCGTCGCGAAAGTGATAGCTGGTGAAGGCGATAAGGCTATCGTCGAGATAGAGTTTGACCTTACAGGTTGTAATGATGCCCAGTTGGTAGGTGCCGGTGATGGCGGGAGTAAGGTCGCCGCTGTATTTGACCCCAAAATTATCGTCGTCCATATCGCTGCGGGGGGCGCCATCGCCCCAATTCGCGTCCAGAATGGAATCGGTGGTGGTGAAGAGGATGTTGCCGGAAAAGTCCTTATTGTTATAGTAATCTGCCCGGATGCCGGAGGTGCTGTTGTGGGAGAGGGCACTGGCAGGGATGGGGGTAAAGGAAGGCAGGCTTCCGGCGAGGTCGCAGCCTTTTGCGTACAGGACGTTGGTAGCCGCGCCCAGTTTGGTCCTGATCCCTTCGAGGGGGGTGACCGCGTGGGAGGGGAGACCGTTGTAATTTCCGAGGAGCATGGATGGGTCGTCGGCGTTGGGGCCGATGACGGCGACGGTTTTTAGTGTTTTGTTTAATGGAAGCGTATGGTTCGTGTTTTTGAGCAGGACGATGGATTTGCGTGCGGATTGGAGGGCCAGCTGTTTGTGGTCCTGGTTGTCGACGACGGCGTAAGGGATGGAGGCATATTTGACGCTATCGGCGGGGTCGAACATTCCGAGTTTGAACCGGGCGGTGAAGAGGCGACGGACGGCGGTGTCAATAGCCTTTTCAGTTATAAAACCTTTTGCGACGGCGTCTTTGAGGTGGGTGAAGGTGGTGGCGCATTCCAGGTCGCAGCCCGACTTAACGGCGATGGCCCCGGCTTCTTCAGGGGTAGCGACGATCTTGTGGCGTTCGTAGATGTCATCGATCGCGCCGCAGTCGGAGACCACGTAACCCTGGAATCCCCAATCGTTCCGGAGGATCGTTGTGAGGAGACGGCTTGAGCCGCAGCAGGCCTGGCCGTAGAGGCGATTGTAGGCGCACATGACGGAGTACGCGCCGCCTTCTTTGATGCCCATCTCGAATTGGGGGAGGTAGGTTTCGCGGAAGTCGCGCTCGTCAGGGCGGGCGTCGAAGAAATGGCGTTCCGGTTCGGGGCCGCTATGGACGGCGAAATGTTTTACGGTGGCGATGGTCTTGAAATATTTCGGGTCGTCGCCCTGAAGGCCTTTTATGAATTGGACGGCGAGGCGGCCGGTGAGGTAGGGGTCTTCGCCGTAGGTCTCCTGGCCGCGGCCCCAGCGGGGATCGCGGAAGATATTGATATTAGGGGACCAGAATGTCAGGCCCTCATAGATCAGGCGTTTGCCTTTTCGGACGAATTCATGGTGTTTTGCGCGGGCTTCGTCGGAGATAGCGGTGGCCATGCGGAATTGCATGTCTTCGTCCCAGGTGGCAGCGGTGCCGATGGCCTGTGGGAAGACGGTGGCGAGTCCGGCGCGGGCGACGCCATGGAGGCATTCGTTCCACCAGTTGTATTCGGGGATGCCCAGCCGCGGGATGGCCGGGGCGGCATTCATCATCTGGCCGATCTTCTCTTCCAGCGTCATGCGGCTAACGAGGTCGTTTACCCGCTGGTCGATGGGGAGGGAGGGGTTACGGAACGCGAGGTTGGCGAGGGTGTCTTTGTTCGTTGAGTTGTTGGGGCTGTGGCAGGCGTTGTTGAAGAGAAGGAATGCGGCAATCGCCAGAATGGGGACGATGCGGTACATTTTCTTCAACCCGTTACTCATCATCATGATTGACGTTTTTTTTGTAAATATATGCTGCATTAAAAATGTCACCCATTTATTAGCGGTGCCGGGGACAAAGGAGGGGGTGGTGCCGATCCGGCGAAGGCATTCGGCCACGACCAGGTCGGGTAGCTGGGGTTTGGGCTCGAGGGGGCTGGCCTTCCCGGGCTTTGTGTTGAGGTAATTTGGGGTGAGGGTGGCGCCGGCGCAGCAGGCGATGACGTCGACGTGGTAGGGTCGCCATTCATACCAGAGGGATTCGGCGAGGATCTTCAGGAAAGCCTTGGTGCCCGCGTAGGTGGAAAGGTAACCGGAACCCTGGAGTGCGGCGAGCGAGCTCATGAGGATAATCCCGCCGCGGCGGCGGCCGACCATCCCGGCGCCGAAATGGTGGAGGAGGGAAAGCGGGGTGAGCATGTTGACTGCAGCGATGTTGAGTTGGGTATCGGGGGTCGTGGCGAGGAACGGGCCGATATAGGAGGAGGCGGCGTTATAGACAAAGAGATCGACGGTTTGGTTGTTTGTCGCCGTGATGATCCGGGCGGTGGCGTCGGCGGCGGCGAGGTCGATCGTCAGGGGTAAGACGTGGATGCCGAACTTTTGGGTAAGGTTGTGGGTTATTTCGGCTAGTGGTTCGGTGCGGCGTGCGATCAGGATGAGGTTAAGGCCGTGGGCGGCGAGCGCGTGTGCCCAGGCGGCGCCGAGTCCTTCGGATGCGCCGGCGATAAGGGCGGTGGGGCCATAGCGCTCTTTAATGGTTGGCATGCGTGGTGGATGGAGTGAAGGGATAGGGCGAGCGCCACATCCGGTACAAAACGAGGATGGGGAAGATGATCCAGGCGGCATTCGAGAGGAAGACCCGGGGTAGTTGGGGCGAGGCGTACTGACCGTTGATCTCCTCAAAAAGGATAATAAAGACGTTGGTGAGCATGACGGATGCCCAGACAATGCTGCCGAAGCGGATCCAGTTTTTGCCTTTGGCGTAGGCATAGATAGCGATGGCGTAAAAGGGGCCGAAGAAGATGGCGTCAATCCAGATCGTGGCGCGCCACCAGGCTGGTCTGGCGATGAGGACGGGATCGAAGTGGTGGCCATACCAGTGAACGAGGTCGATCACGCTGGCTGGTGGAAAGCCGGGATAGTTGAAATGATCGGCGTTTGCGATGACGAGCTGTTCGAGGTCGACCATATAGGTGATAAAGAAAAGGTTGACACAGAAGAAGATAATGAACGCAATATCAAGCGGTCGTTTTGAAAGGGGTAATGCTGGCATATATGAAAGTAATAAAAAAAGGGGGACCTTTAACGGACAAATGAGATCAAAAACTTCGACTGGAAATGCGCCTGTGACCTTGCGGGAGCGGGTTAGGGCGCTGGGAAATTTACCGCGCTTCTTTAGATTGGTTTGGGAGACAAGTCCGGGGTTGATGTTGGCGAATGGGGTGTTGAGGATTGCGCGGTCGGCGATACCGGTGGCGATCTTGTATGTGGGGAAACTCATTATCGATCAGGTGGTGGGTTTGAGTCGGACGGCCGGTGTGGGGAATGTTGACCGGTTGTGGGAGTTGGTGGTGCTGGAGTTTGGGTTGGCCATTTTATCGGACATATTAGCTAGATGTGTATCTCTGATTGACAGTCTATTAGGTGATAAATTCTCAAATTTTACTTCAATTAAAATCATGCAGCATGCTGCTGCGTTGGATCTTGATCAGTTTGAGGATTCGACCTTTTATGACAAGTTGGAGCGGGCGCGGCAGCAGACGACCGGCAGGACTGTTTTGCTATCGCAGGTGTTGGGTCAGGTGCAGGATTTGATCAGCATGGGTTTTTTGGCGGTGGCGGTAATGGCGTTTAATCCCTGGCTGATCCTTTTGCTATTGGTGGCGGTGGTTCCGGCCTTTTTGGGTGAATCGTACTTCAATGACCGGACGTATGCGATGTCGCGGGCGCAGACGGAGGAGCGGCGGGAGCTGGACTATTTGCGTTATCTGGGGGCAAGTGATGACACGGCGAAGGAGGTGAAATTATTCGGGTTGTCGGAATTTTTGGTGGGGCGGTTCAGGAGGCTGGCGGAGAAGTTTTACAGGGACGGGAAGGCGTTGATGGTCCGCCGGTCGGCATGGGGGACGGTGTTTGCGCTGGTGGGGAGTGTGGGGTATTATTCGGCGTATGTGGTGATCATTTTCAGGGCAGTCCGGGGAAGCTTGTCGATCGGCGATCTGACTTTTCTGGCGGGATCCTTCCGGCAGCTGCGGAGTTTGCTGGAGGGTATTTTGTCGAGGTTCACGAGTGTGTCGCAGGGGGCGATATATCTGCAGGATTTGTTTGAGTTCTTTGGGATAAAGCCGCGGATCGTGACGGTGGCGAAGCCGGTGCCTTTTCCCAATCCGATCCGGGAGGGGTTTCGGTTTGAGGATGTCGGTTTCAGGTACCAGCATTCGGAGCGGTGGGCCAACCGGCATTTAAGCTTCACGTTGCGGGCGGGTGAGCGGATGGCGTTGGTAGGAGAGAATGGGGCGGGGAAGACGACGCTGATCAAACTGTTGACGAGGTTGTATGATCCCACGGAGGGCCGCATTTTGCTGGATGGGGTCGATCTGCGGGAATATGATCCGGCGGAGCTTCGGCGTCAGGTCGGGGTGATCTTCCAGGACTATTTACGTTATCAGATGACGATGGCCCAAAACATTGCCGTCGGCAACATAGACAGGCAGGCCGACCGGGAGCTTATCGAGGCGGCGGCGCGGCAGAGTTTGGCGCATGTGTTGGCGGAGCGGCTTCCGGCGCAATATGACCAGGAGCTGGGGCGCCGGTTCAGAAGCGGTGTGGAGTTGTCGGGTGGAGAATGGCAGAAGGTGGCGCTTGCGCGCGCCTATATGCGGGATGCGCAGCTGCTGATCCTGGATGAGCCGACGGCGGCGTTGGATGCGAGGGCGGAATATGAGGTCTTTCAGCGGTTCGCGGAGCTTACGAGGGGGAAGACGGCGGTGTTGATCTCGCATCGGTTCTCCACGGTACGGATGGCGGATCGGATATTGGTGCTGGAGAGGGGTGAGATGGTGGAGATCGGGTCGCACGAGGAGCTACTCGCCCTGGGGGGAAGGTATGCGGAGCTTTTTGATTTGCAGGCGAGCGGGTATCGGTAAATTCGGAATTTGGGGGGTGCGTCGCCGGTGGTTGCTGAGTTCCGGGATATGGATTATATTCGGGTTGCCTAAACCGATCTCTATGCGTTTGACCGTGCCTCGCCTTGCAAACGTCCTGCTGGTTTGTTTTGTAATAAGCTCTTCTTCCTGTCACCTGGCGCAACATCCTGCCGGTGCGGCCAATCCTGCTGTCGATACGACCCCTGTCCACCGGGCGTACGACCGGACCGCTCTGGTCCGGGCATTGAAGGAGCTTCGCGGGCGAATACTTTCCGGAAATAAGCTACAAACGGGTGATATCTTTAGCTTCCCTGTGTCGAGTATGCAATTCAGCACTCGGATACATGAGCAAACCTTTGCAGACCAGGAAGCGCAGCATGGCGATTCGATCACGCGGGACATGTTCAATGCCTATTTCGAGACTATTGACGCGAATGTGGATCTGGCAGGCTTCAGGAAGTTGTTTAGCTATCTCGATCCGGACAGCCTGCTTGGAAAAGATGAAATGGAATACGATGAAATAATAAGCGCCCAATGTTACAGAAGCTACAGGGTCGCGATTAATTGGGACAACACCGAGGTGAGCATCTCCTATGGGCCGAGCACCCGGAATGATCATGTTTCGCCGACGAAGGCGGGCGACACGGCAGGCGGGAAGACGGATACGTCGGACAGCTACGATCCGCTGGATAATCCGGACCCCTGCTGGAGTCCCAATGATGGAATGTGGGAATTTGTCTTCGATGGAAAGCGGCTGTGGTTCAGGGACCTGAGCTTTGGCGGTTAACATGGGGTTGGCGGTCCTGGCGGGTGGCGACGGAGTGGAGAGGCAGATTGAAGCGTTTGGAGATATGGTTGTTGGGTGATATCTTGGGCTGGTAAACACCTCCATTATGCGTTTGTGTATCCCTGCTATCACCTTTGCGATCATTTCTGTTGGCTTTAGCGGCTGCGGGCAACCGGAAGGAAAGGGTTTCGCGACAGGTACAGATTCCCATAAAACGCGCCCGGATTCGGCAGGTTCTTCTATAGATTCGACAGCTCATCGGCCAAGTCCTGCGGTTTCGGCGCGAAGGATGGCCTTGGTGACTCAGCTGCGAATAATAGGGCAGTGGTTGAATTCGGGCGACAAGCAGCAGATCGCGCAGATATTCCCTTTCCCGGTGCCGGACGAGCTGTTGACTTATTTTGGGAATGACACGGCCTTTAATGCAGCCCGGGCCCGTGACAGTAATGCCACCACGGCGGCGACATTTCAGCAATATTTTAAGGAAATCAGCCACGAATTGGGATTTAAAGAATTCGCCAGGGTCTTTCAACGGATGCAAGTGAATCGATTGTTATACCAGGACAGCATAGAATACGATGCCATCAAGAAAAAGGAGCTTTGTTATAGCTTCTATATGATCCGGATCGAGGAAGACAGCCTGGTGCAAATCACCTATGGCATTAATTCACGAAAGGATTATGACGGCCCTGAAACGAAAGACCCGGATTTCGATATCAGCATGTGTGAGCATGATACTTTTTGGGAATTTGTGTTCGATGGTCAGCGGTTGCGATTTATCCGGAATTCCGCGGCCGGGTAAGGCGGGGTGCAAATTATGGATATGATCATACGGAGATTAATGGCAGTTGCGGCACTGGTGGTCCTGGTTGGATGTAATCAGGGTGGGAAGCATGCGGCGGGTGGGGCGGCGGATAGTGTGGGCCGGGTCGTGGTGATTGATACGACAGTTGCGAATGTCCCGGATACGGCCGATCTGACCGGGGTGGCTCCGGGGCGGCCGTCGCTCATCGCGCAGCTCAAGGCGATACAGCGCCTGCTGGCGACGGGGGACAAGCGGGTCATTGCGAGGGTGCTATCGCTTCCGGTGCCATTCGAGAACGGGTATTCCTATTTCAGCGATACTAATTTGGATAACGAGCTGTACAACAATAACCGGATGATGACGGCGGGGATCTTTATCCGGCATTTTGCCGGCATTGACGCGCAATTGCGATTTGATGAATATAGCAGGGTTTTCCGGGAATTGACTATCGATAGCCTGATGAGGAGGGACACGCTGGAAAGACTGGACGATAGGGGTAACCTGGAGTGTTTTCGATGGTATGGGATAGAGGTGGAGGATTCGATGGTGTATATCCGGTATGGAGTTAAAGGGTACAATCCGGATTACAAGCCCGATAAAAAAGACAGTGCGGCGCAGGCGGCCGCGAGCAAGGCGGTGGAGTCGGCCGCGGGCAAGGCGGTGGATTCTGCGGCTGGTAAGGATGGCAGCGCGGATGACGACAACAATGGTCTTGATGATACGACGTGCAATCATTCGATCTTCTGGGTCTATCGGTTTGACGGCAGGAGGTTGCATTTGATCAAGTATGATTGGACGGATTAGTTACCTGTTAAAAATCCGTTGAAATGATCTCCTACAGTCCGAAGTTTCGTTATGGGTTGGCCTTTTTCCTGTTGGTTTTATTGATTGCGTGCGGAGAGGCGAAACATCCGCCGGCCGTCGCGGTAGCGGACTCCGTGTCCCAGGCCGCTGTGGGTGGTCGAAGCAGATCGCATTGATGTTCAGGTTCCCTATCGCGGATACCTCAATAACCCTGTCGGGTGATTCAGCATTTGAGCGGGAAAAAGCGAAGAATGGTGGTCAAATCACGCGGGCGCTTTTTCTTTCCGGGTATGGGCAGTTTGCGCAGGAACTTCAGTTCGATGAGGTGGAGGGTGCTTATCAGAAGCTGGATATCCGTAAACTTCTCCTGTCGGACAGCGTTGGGTATGCCGACACGGCAAAGCGCAGCGGTTGTATCCACGGTTATTCCATCCTGATCAGGCAGGATAGCCTTATCTATTTTGAGGCCTATGGTAATCCGGCCTCCGGCTATACCGGTCATAGCGAGGCGGATTGATGGGGGCGGTGGACTTCAAGGTTGCTTCAAGATTTTGTCCGATTTTTGGTTATATGAAGGTGCTTATTGTTGAGGACAACCAGGAGCTTGCCAGGAACATCCATGATTTTTTAGGTCGGGAGGGGTATGTGTGTGAGTCCTGTGAGACGCTGGAGGGGGCGAAGGAGAAGCTGGCACTCTTCCAGTATGACTGTATCCTGCTGGACATCGGGTTACCGGACGGGAGTGGCATCAATCTGTTGAAATATATCCGGGGCGAATACAAGAGCAGCAATGTGTTGATCATCTCGGCGAAGAATGCGTTGGATGACAAGATCATCGGGTTGGAACAGGGGGCGGACGACTATATCACCAAACCTTTTCATCTGGCGGAGCTTCATGCGCGGATCCGGGCGGTCTACCGGCGGAAGAACCTGGATGGGGCAAGCGTGGTTTCGTTCAATGAGATCAGCCTGAATACGGATACGTTCGAGGTGCGGGTGGGGGATATACTGCTGGAAACGACGCCAAAGGAATTCGATCTGTTACTTTACTTCCTTGTCAATAAGAACCGGGTGTTGTCGCGGCAGGCGATCGCGGCGCATCTTTGGGGAGACTACACAGACAATTTGGCTAATTTTGACTTTGTTTACCAACATGTTAAGAATCTCCGGCGCAAGATCAGCCAGGCAGGGGGCAATGACTATATCGGCACGGTCTATGGGTTGGGGTATAAATTCAATTCGCATAAAGTGGATTGAGGCAAGACGATGAAGCTGACGACAAAATTTACGTTGTGGTATTTCGGTATTATGCTGGTCGTATTGCTGATTGGCGGGGCCATCGTGTATTTCGAGATCCAGCGGAAGCTCACCAACGTGGAGGTTGTGCGGCATGAGCGGCTGAACGATATTATCGCGCAGCAGATCCGGCAGGGCGGGGATTATACCGGTCATCCGACGCGGAAGCGGGCGACGGTCACTCAGCTACCTGCCGACTCGGTGCCAAAGGGGGTGAAATCGTACTATACCCGTGGGTCGGAGTGGAACCCTGAGTTTCAGACTACGGAGTACCGGCTACTGGTTACCTCCTTCTATGACATCGGGGGGGAGCACTACCGGGTGACGACTTATTCCTTCATTCCTTCCTTCTATCAGGTGTTGCCGGGGGTGGTGAATTCGTTCCAATGGATCCTTTTGCTGCTGCTGGTGCTGGTAGTGATCTCGTCGGGGCTTATCTCCAAATACATTCTGGCTCCGTTCAAGCGGACCTTGCGGGTTATCCAGTCCTTTGACCTAAAGCAAAAGGAAGGGATGCGGCTTCCGGCGACGCGAACGTCGGAATTCAGGGAGCTGAACCAATTTATCCGAAAGATGACGGAAAAGGCGCAGGAGGACTATCAGTCATTGAAAGAGTTCACGGAGAATGCGTCCCATGAGCTGCAGACGCCGACGGCGATCATCCGGGGGAAGCTGGACCTGCTTATGGAATCGGATATCCGGGACGAGCAAGCGATACTGATCGCCGAGATGCAGAATGCGCTCGAGCGGTTGTCACGGATACACAGTTCGTTGACGTTGCTGACCAA
>Ga0206895_1033_pt1 | contig 40294 bp, 25 predicted proteins | sample Alteio_BWOrgHeat_51_FD_152967 | JGI IMG/M metagenome (GOLD analysis project Ga0206895, IMG submission 152967) | Enriched cells from forest soil in Barre Woods Harvard Forest LTER site, Petersham, Massachusetts, United States -... | ecosystem: Environmental > Terrestrial > Soil > Temperate forest >...
CAAACGATCCGAAGAAAGGGTACAACGAAAAAAATCCTGCACAGCCACAAGGCTCTTTTACCGCTGAATCAAATCAAAAAGGAGATGTTGAATCGCCTTCTAAAAGATCTGTTCAGAAATTAGAAAAACGTAAAACCAATCTCACTTCCAAAAAGTAGCTAACAGTATGAAGCGTAAATGGATCATACTGATCGTAGTTGCCGTGGTATGTACCGCATCCTACCTGTACCTGCATGTACGCAAGAGCAGAGATTTTGAACCGCAGATAAAAAGAAAACTCGCCGAGCTGGTTAAGAAAGCATCCAACGGTTTATATAACCTCGATATGGAAAATGTGGAGATCGACATCACCAATTTTTCTGTGACCGCTGAAAATGTTTTACTCACACCGGATTCATTGCGTGCCATTGAACTGGACAAACTGAAACAACTCCCGGATAATATTTATACCATTTCGCTTAAAAATTTATCCATACGTGGGTTATCGCCATTGGATCTGATCCAGGGAAATAATATCGATATCAATCACATCGTACTCGACTCGGCTGATGTAAAAGTATTTCATAAAACAAGCGCATCGAATAACAAAGACACAGGCAACCTGTATTCGAAAATCGTACCGGCCAAAAAATCATGGCGCATTGAGGAAAAGATTGCACAAGAACGCAGCCTTATAAGGATCCGCCTTCTATCAACTGCCTATGTTGCAGAATTAAATGAGATCAAATCGTTACATTTAAACATGACAGCATTTGCATGAATGCGCGTTTGCCCAGTTTATAACCGCTGGTTTCCACATGTGTTATTTTGGGGTCATACAAAGTTGGCAGCAAGCCATTGCTGATGCTGATCACCGATATGTCATCGGGGATGCGTAATTTTTTTTCGTGAATGGCATACATCACGCCGATCAGTATCAGGTCGCCCATACAAAAGATTACATCGGGGCGGCCGGGGCGGTTCAATGCCGCAAGCGTTTCTGCTTTTGCTGTTGCCGATTGTTCGGGAAATGAAATATCTATTTTTGTTTGCGGGGATAATTCAACAAATGTTTCCTTAAATGATTCCAGTCTTTTCTGCGTGATACTGAGATGCGGGTGGCCGAACAATGCCAGCACATGTTTTTTATTTTTTTTAATGATCGCTTCAGCGGCCATACGTGCCGTTTCAGCATCTGCCAGGCAAACTTTGTTACAGGTTTCATTTACGGGAACCCTGTCGAAAAATATGACCGGCGCTTTTAATTCATTAAGTTTAAAAAAGGGAGTGATATCCTCCGTAGCGATAGAGATCGAGGCAAACAAACCCGCCACCATGTTTTTTCTGAAAAGGTTGAGGTTGTTCTTTTCAATACTCATATCATCGCGCGACTGCATGATCAATACAGAGTAACCATGCAGCCTTGCATCTTCTTCCACCGCGGCAATAAAAGAATCGTAAAAAAAATTGTTGATCGTGGGAACCAGTATCCCCAAAACATTATTGTGTTTGGTGCGCAGTTGTACGGCATAGCTGTTGGGTTCATATTCCATGGCTGTTGCCAGTTCCTTAACACGCAGTTTTGTTTTCTCAGAAATATCAGGATGGTCTTTCAATGCACGTGAAACCGTTGAGATACTCAGGCCCAATACTTCTGATAATTTTTTAAGCGTACTCTGTTGTATCATGCATTGGATAATTAACTGTGCGGTTGTTTAAGTCTGTAATATACACTTTTGAAAAAAACAGTTTGTATTTTATCTTTCTTATATGCAAAAAAGAACCCCCTCAGTAAAAACGGAAGGGGTGTTCAATAAACTGCCATTTATTGGAACTTGAAATGGTTTAACGGTTATGGATTTTATCTAACGGTTGTTCGTTTTGAATCATACCGGTTTCAACAAAATTGCAGTTTTAATGGAACCATCAAAGTGGTCATGTATTTTTCACACAGTTAAAATTATCCACAACACATTTATAATTTTACCCTGAATGAAACATAAAAGGTTCTTCCGCTTGATGGCGTAAAAAAAAACCTCTCTGCAGAAACAGAGAGGCGTCCAATAAACTGCCATTTATGTAAGCTTATAAAAAGTTTAGTCAGCTCCGTCTGTTTTTGCTCTTGCTACTGCATATGCACCAACTTTCTGGCCGGTTGTTAACCCGATACCGCAATCGCTCCGGTAATGAATGCCGCCGTACATGCGCGACATAGATGCTTCGTTAGCCATGTCTGTATAAGCGCTTGCCCTTTCCGGAATAATATATCCGAGAATTGTTGCCGCCGCTCCGCTGAATGTTGAATGGCCCGATATATAAGCTGGAAAATTCGGAATGCCTGTCAATGTTTTGATAGCAGTGTTCATCTGCGTAGGGCGCGGGTTAAAATAAAAATACTTCGTGTTCCAGCATACGATAGCAGCATCCATCAATGACATATTCAGCAGCGCCATATCACGCGCCCATCTTACTTCACTGAAATTCTTTGTAATAAAATCTTCAGCAGCGATCGCATTCCAGTGGCCGGGTGGTGTGTAAGTTGCCACACCATCGGCCCAGAACTGTACGATGCGTGTATGTTCACGCGTTGGGTTCTTTACAAGATCGGCTATCTCTGCTGTTTCTGTTTTCATCTGATCGCTCGATGTCGATGGCGGCGGCCCGGGTCTTAATGTAGCCGTTATCGTTGGATCAAATAAAAACGGCGTTACATTTCCAAACAACGGTAACATCGGCGGCCTGCGCGGGCTCTCAAGGCTGAACCATGGTGTTTCGCCTCTTGCCACGGCAACCGTTTCAAAATTTGACCAGTCTGTCTGCGTACCTGCCGCAGCGCCTGCTTTATCAGCCCTTGCACGCGTGGTGAATTTTTGCGCCACCAATCTTCCGAGCGCTTCACCTGCTTCAATATCGCTGCGGGTGGCAGACCCTGCCGTTATTTTTGCCAATTCTTCTTCATCGGCTTTTTGCTGGATGAATGCGATCTCATCAGGAAATAACAGCTTCATCATTTCTGCTGTTACGCCTGCAAGAACAGCATCTTCTGAAGGATAAGAAGGCAGATCGGTTGCACCAAGCCGCGCAGTAATGGTTGGATCTGTTTTATAAGGCGCGGGCCTGTTGTATAATTTTTTATAGTACCATGCCGCCACCAATGCATCATATTGTGCAGCGCTTACATAAGCATATGCTCTTGCTGCATACGGTGGATTGGCAAACGGAAACAAAGGATACGCGAACGGATTGTTCGCATTGGGAAATGGGTATGTTCCATCGGCATTCTGGTAAGGTGGAAGATTGTATTTGGCTACCAATTGACGCATCAGTTCATTCCATCTCAATACAGAGCCCGCACCCCAGTAGGATATCTTTGCCTGTTCATCATCACTGATATTTTGCTGTAACGATTTGATCTCATTTAATTCTGCAACATAGGCAGTTGAGTTTACAGCTGTTGGTGCCGCCACAGGAAAATCTGTAGGGCCCGTGAGTAAAATAGTTTTCCAGTTGCCTGCATCAAGATCAATCTTTGCAGGGTTGAGCGGCGGCAGGTTATCTGTGCGGCCTGTAATAGCTTTTGAACAGGAAAGCTGTAAAAAAATAATTCCTGTTGCCAATATTGCGGTTGAAAAAAATATCTTTTTCATATTATTTTTGATTTGAAGCGGGAACTGATTTTTTTTGCTTGTGTGAAAAATCAAGAATGTAAAAAATACCGCCGGTAAGGCTGTTGGCCTGACCAACATTTCTGCCTGCCAGCGTGGTTTCGCCGCCGCCGATCAGCGATAACCCACTGATAGCTTTCAGCGTATATTTTAAATTGATCCCGAGTGTTGATGCATTCATCCGGTTGCTTGCAAACGGCATATTGTTGCGCGTGATATCAAAACCTCCTAACGTGTACATTTGATTGTAGATGGCTTCTGCAATCAAACGCCCGCTGCGGTATCCTGCACGGATATTAAAAGACGATTGGTCAGGCATCTCTACTTCATTTGTGAGATGCAGTTCTGTTGTATAATAAGATGTGCGGTCAATTTTGATATTGCTTCGTACCACATAGGTTCCTGAAGCGGTTGCAAACAAATGGCCAGCCTGATAATCGGCCATCGCACGGAGCGAAAGATTTTTGCTGTGCATACCGATCGACATCGGAAGAAAATCAGGATTGTAATTCGTTACGGGAAATGAAAATCCGCCAATACCATACACGGATAACAATCCATTTCCTACATGTGTTTCAACAGGCATCCATTTTACCCAGAGAGAAAGATCCTGGAATCCTTTGTCTCCATGCAGTGTGCCTGCAGAAGCTTTTGTCTGCACATATGGCAACCCAACCAGCAGGTTCAGTTTTCCGGAAACACCATACGTTCCCATAAAGCCGGCCATGTTCATAGACACGTTACCGAGATTATCATTCGTTCTTTTCAGCGTGCCTTCCCAGTAATCGGTCCAATGGCTGCTGCTGTACATACCACCAATACAAAAATTATTTTTCGACATCATGATGGCATCGATGTCTGTTTGTGCAGTTACTGATACATGGGCAATACATAGCATGCCCATGACCAGCAACCACCTGCATGGTTGTGCCAATAAAGTTTTCATTGAATTTTTTGTTTAGCCCCTGAAAAAATATTGATTTCTCTTCCCTTAAAACCTGAAAGACAAACCGATGTTAACTGCATAGTCTGCAAAGGCAGCATCACCCTGTGTGTATTTGCCGGTGAGTGCCGTAGTTATTTTATCAGGAATGCTCTGTGTACGGTTGCGCGTTATAGCGATCGGTACAAAAGCATATACATTTAATTTTTTGAAAGCATAGGTAACACCAGGCTCACCGGAAATAATATAACCGGGGCGCCTGAAACCACCGCTGCCGCCGATCAGGTCATGCACAGGTAAACATTCGTTACGCAGGCCTGCCGAGAAAGTAAATTTATCAACAAGAAAATTTACACCGCCTCTTAACATCAGCTGATCAGGAACACTCATCACATCACTGCCGTTTGCGATCGTTGCTGCAGAAGGTGTAGCACCGCGTGTGGCAGAAGTTCCGTTCACTTCTGTTGGGTTAATGAGGTAATAAAAATTTTCATACAATCCTATATTGCGGGCAATATTATAAAAACTGTTTACTTCTATCGTAATTCCTGTACCGCCATCACCTAACTGGATAGACTGATCAACGGGTCCGAGTGTATATACATTTGGTGTAGCTGTATAAAAATGATCCAGTACATTATAATTGCCGGTAGCAAGTTTAAGGCCCAATCCCAGCTGCACATTTACTTTACGGTTCTTAACAGGATCCAATAACCAGTAGTAGCCGGTTAAACGGATATCGCCCAAACCAAAAGAAGCAGTTGTATGTCTTTCTTTACCACCATGCTCATATAAGGAAGAGCGTGTGTTTGACTCGATCGGAACATCTATTGCAACGGACCAGCGGTCGTTGAGGATACGGGTTATGGCAACATCCATTGTATAAGAATGGTTGATCACTTCTGTACCGAGATCCTGTCTTTGTTTTTGTTCTTCTTCCCCGATAAAATGTTTATAGGAATGGAAGTAACGATTGTTCATATTAAAGATCCAGCGGCTGGCTGTAGAATCAGCATGTGCATGATCCATCGTACACATACCGCCAACACTGCGGATGGCCACACAACCCTGTGAATTTGCATTCACTGAAATAGAGGCTGCTAAAATGAGGATGATTATAATTTTTTTCATGACAAGTTTCTTAAAGAGTTAATAATGGTTTGGTTTTGAAAAAGTCTATTTCTTTTTCATTTGTATGCGGTTGGCAACAAGTTGCCCGACCAGTTTTCCGCATTCGGTACTTACGATACATGAATTGTGAAAATGTATTCCGCCATAAAATCTCGCCCAGTTATTTTCCTGCGCTGCTGCGCGGAAAGATCTGAATGAGCGGTTCTTAATACCAAACTCCAGTTCGGTTGAATCGGTATATTGAAAATTATCGCCAAATACACTGGTAAGCGCTTCTGCGGCTGATGATGAAATGGTTGAGTGTCCGCAGGTATATTCAGGGAATGCCGGTGTTTGTAAATACGGGCGCCAGTTTGGATCAAAGTATTTATTGATCACTGTTTCCGGCCTTACCGTATTGTAGGTATATTTTACTTTCCAGCATTCGATAAATGCATCGAACAATGCAATGCTTGTTACGGCAAATGCATACACAGTAGTTGCATAGTCTGCTTTCGCTTTTTTTGCCGCAATGCCTACTACGCTCATCCAGTGGCCCGATGGTGAGAATTTTTTACTGCCGAACATAACATGCCCCGTTACATTCATTTTAAAAGGATTGTCATCCCAGAATTCTGCAATATGTTTTTGTTCGTCTGTTAAACTGTCGCCTGCATTTTTAATGGCCATCACTTCCTGGTAATATTTACTGTTCTTATCAGTGATATTATATGTTGGCGGCGGCGGTGGTGCAAATACACCGGCGCTATCGATCGCCATTGTCCTGATCTCCATCCAGTGCGGCTCTGCAGCCGATGCGTACATGGGTGGTGTGGGTATCCATCTTCCCGGAATATCTTTCACCGTATATTTTTCAGCGCCGCGTGTTTCGAGATACTTATCTTTTTTGCTCCAGCGGATAATAGAAATACCCACACTATCTGCCAATAGTTGTGATGCTTTTTCTACATCATCCGACATGCCTTTATCTCTTGCGATCTGTAAAATACTGTCTTTATATTCTTTCATGCTTCCTTCGGGAAAAGTAACCGCTTCGCCCACTTTCATGTATGCGAGTAATGCAGCAAGTTCTATATCCGCATTTTTATCTGTTGGTGGCAATGATATTTTTTTCAATCCATGCAATTGTCCAACAAGCGACTTGTATTGATCCGGATGTGCCGATGCAATAATTTCATATGCGGCAATAGCAGCATAACTATAGTTACGTGCAGCAACCATGGGAGGAAAATTATTTCCCATCACTACTGTATTTAACTGGTGTACCGTTTGACTGAATAATTCCGGATTGTGCAGATATGTTTTGTAATCATTACCGTTACGGCATGAATACAGGCATAAAACAACACAAAGACCCAACAGGAGTCTTTTCATTTCACTAAAAAATTAAATGGAAAGAGAAAAAAATTGCTTAATGAACCAACACTAAGCTTGTGGTGGTTTATCTAAGCGGCTGAGGTATTCAGACTTCATTTGCGCAAAAATCATCTTGTTCCAGGTTGCAGACAGGTCATGATCCCTAAACTGCCAAGCAAAAGAATGATGATCATCTGTAAAATCCTGCACAGAGAATTTTGTCAAATGAGTTTGATGTGAGGTAGCCTTCTTAGAGGAAGTATTATTGGTAACAAAATCGTTTGCTAATCTGGCGAATTCATCGCGGGCATTTTTAATACCGGTACGTTCTGTATTCGGTATACAAAGCAATTCCAGTGAATCCTGGTAGAAGCGGCGTTTTACATAAGTGTATGTAACGCCATTCATTTCAATGTTTCCATCTACCCTTTCAAATTTTTCTGAACTGCTTCCGTAAGGAAGGCTGGCGGCCACTTTGATGGTGATCAGATCTGCATCGCTGTAGTGATGAAGATCAAGCTCTGCCTGCATTTTGGCATCGGCATTGTTTTCAAAATGATCGGAAAGCAGCTTGTAGCCGCCCCAATTAAAGAGAAGTATTCCCAATAGCAGTATGGAAGCAATCCGTTTCACGTTGTGTGAAAATAACACATTATTTTTTAACAGAAAATATTTTCTTTTCCACGCCAACCCCGGTGATAGTAAGGCTCTTCCACTGTTTTGGCAGGGCGGAGCTTACCTGGGTGATCCCTTTGGAAGTGATCTCGAGCCCGCCGAAACCCATCAGCACGCTCTGTACAATTCCGCCGGCGCCGGTTGCAAAATAAGGATTGGTTCCGCCTTTTGTTTCTGCTATTACCCGCAATGGCGGATTCAGGTTGGGAACATAAGCATCTTTAAAGAACTGAAACGCTTTTTCCCCATCGCCTAATCTTGCATACAATAAAGTAAAGATGGCCTGCGTCATGGCCGGCGTTCCCTCATTCGGCACGCGCGATTCATAATATTCGAGATCTTTGCGGATCTGCCTGGGATCCGTTATCTCTTTTAAAGGATACGCCAACAGATTTACATCCGCCTGTTTAATGCCTTCGCCATGATAGGTTGCAAATTCTCTTGTTACCCCATTTTCCATTTTCAGTATCGGGATATTATCCGCAACATTCATCCAGTCGGGGTCTGCAGCTACACCCAATAATTTCGCGGCTTCTGTGGCATTTTGTAAAACAGCTTTTGCAGCGGCATTGGTCCATGCATTATTGTCTACATTCTCCGCCCATTCATCTGCAGCCACTACATTTTTAATATCATAATGTCCGGGGCCGTTCCTTTCTACGCGGCTCGCCCAGAAATCTGCTGTTTCTTTTATAACGGGCCAGCCTTTTTCTTTCAGCCATTCTTTATCCTGTGTTACGCAATAATAGTTCCATGCCGCTATTCCAACACATGCGGTGATATGATGTTCGAATGGCCCGCTTAATGCCCACACCGGTGTTTCTTCCACGCCTGTTGCTGCGCTCTCCCATGGAAACATTGCGCCTTTATATCCGTGATTGAATGCATTTTTTTTTGCGGCCGCCAGCCTGTTATAACGATACTCCACCAGGCTTCTCGCCATTTCAGGATGCAGTACGAGTATGGATGGATACATCCACAATTCCGTATCCCAGAATACATGGCCGTTATAGCCGAGGCCGCTCAAACCCATTGGCGACGGGCTCATATCCGTTCCTTCGCGTACAAATGAATAGAGATGATAGAGCATGCTGTGAATATCCTGTTGCGATTGGTCATCGCCTTCTATGATAATATCGCTTTTCCATAATTCATCCCATGCTTTGTTGTGAAAACTGATCAGCCTTTCTCTTCCTTCCAGTTTGGCAAAGATGGTCATGCGTTCCGCTTCATTCAACGGATCATCGTGATGCGCTGATGTGATAGATGTTCCTGCGATCGAATAGTGATACGTTTCGCCGGCTTTTATTTTACGGCTGAACTTCATGAGATGCATATTATTATCCCACATTTCATGTATCACGCGCGGTTCCTCTCCATGTGGTTCACTGAATAAAAAAGTATTGGATGCGCACATCAACAATTTACCTGTAGGGCTTTTTGCGGTTGAAGTAAGTAAACTGATCACCACATGCGGCCTGTCAATTTCGTTATAATAATTCTGCACTTCTTTCAATGCATCGGGCGCTTCCATTACGCTGGCCGAGCCGAGCAGGATGTCTTTTTTTGCAGTAACCGAAACATCCATCAACACGGTAAACGGTAGGTGGCGTAAAGAATAATAAGTATACGTTATCGTTGCCTTATCACCGTAATCGAATGAAGTGGTAAAGCTTGCGTGCCGCATATCAAGCGACTGTTTCATGTTATGTGCATCATTGCTGCCGATCCTTCTGCCATCGATATCCATCTGCATGTTCAGTAAATTAAAACTGCGCAGAAAATTGCTTACCCTGCCGCGGCCATAGAGGTCATATGCACCGGCAAGCACAACATCTTTTACTTTAAATGGTTCGGGCGATGAAACGATCCCGATCATTCCGTTGGCAACCGTGATGCCATAATAATTTGCCGGATCGATCTTATCTGTGCTGATCTTCCACACATCTGTTTGCTGAGCAGCGGCAAGAAAAGAAATGGTGACAGATAATAAAAACAGTGATGCTCTTTTCATATAATAGTTTTAGTGCCGAAGAATCTTTATCGTGAGTCGTGAATCGTGAGTGGTGAATAGCAAATGATCTTTTTCTTACTCACCACTGTCCACTCGCCACTCATTTCTTTTTCTTAAATAAATACAACTTATCATTATTCATTCCAACAATTATATAACTGCTGCCATTGGCTGATACGATGTTTTGTATATCCCTTGCTTCCCCTTTCAAAAATAATCCGCTTTCATTAGGTTTCAGATAAGTAAAATGGCCTTTCCCGTTGTTGATCAGCGTTGTTCCATAGCTGGCATCAAATCTTCCTGTTTGTGGTTTTAACCCAAAGAAATTGCCGGCCATAAAAATATCTTTTTTACCATCGCCATCAAGATCTGTAACGGTGATACCGAATACAGGCGATAACTGCGCCATTACCGGCAAAGGCTGCATAGTAAAGTTCGCATGCCCGTCATTGATAAAAATACTTGTTTGCGTTTGTTCAACCGTTAATACTTCTGCATGTTTTAATTGATCGGAAGTAAGTACTTCTTCAATCGGTTTTCCTGCATAGGCTTCAAAATGAAGGAATTTCTTTTTCAGTATGGGCATCTGCGATTCCATTTCTTCTTTTAAATAATAAGGATATGCTTTGCCATCCGTTTTATAATAAACAGGAATACATTCCGATTGCCCGTTCTTATCAAAATCATCCACATATAATTTAGCAGGATGGCTTTTGTCGGCTTTGATATTGCAGTTCAATCCAAAATTTCCTGCAATGATATCAGGTGTCCCGTTTCCGTCGATATCTGCAATGGTTACGCAGTTCCACCAGCCGGATGAGTTTGCGATCTCTTTTATTTTTTGAAATTTTCCATTGATGTATTTGTATATCGTAACCGGCATCCAGTCGCCCACAACAACTAATTCTTTTTTTCCATCACCATCAACATCCGCCCATTGTGCATCGGTAACCATACCCGCGCGGATAAGCGACGGAGCAATAGTTGCCGTAACATCAGTAAATATTCCTCCGCCCATATTCTTCAACAGCACACTATTCGGCAATACACCATAACTGCCCGGAACATCGCGTGCACCAATAAAGATATCCGGCTTACCATCGTTATCAAAATCGCCCACACGCACACAGGATGCATTGATGGAAACAGCCGGCCATCCTTTTGCAGCAGCCGAGAAATTTCCTTTGCCATCATTGATATATAATCTTGTAAGAAGGTAGGGCGAACCCTGTTTTGCCTCATTGCCTCCTGAAGCTACCACAAGATCGAGATCGCCATCGCCATCTGCATCAAAGAAAACAGCGCCGATGCTTTCATAATAACTGTCTGCGATAAAAACGTTTTGCGGTTTTCTTACAAAATGCCCGTCTTTTGTTTGTATGAACAGTTTGCAGGTATCGCCCGAAGCGCCGCCGATAAAAAAATCTTCGAGCCCGTCGCCATTCACATCACCCACTGCGATCTTCGGGCCTTCGGTTGAAATAAGTTTCGGGATCAGCCGCTCTACGTCAAAATCCACGAAATCATTTTCTTTATGTCTGGTATTACCGCTGATCGCAGAAGCAGAAATATCATCGTATAACGGTTGAACAGGCTTTGTAATTATTTTTATTTCCCTGGCATCTTTTTGATACAAAGAGAGCAGTGTATCGGCTTTTGCATTTTTTATTACCTGCATTTTTTGATCCGGCCAGCGGATAAGAATACTGTCGATTGTTTTTTCATCGCCCAATCCAAAAACCAATACCGGGTCAACGCTGCTTTGAAAACCGCGTGTAGGCATTTGTTCAATAACCTGTTCGTGTTGTGCAGCAAATACAGAAACACGTGCGCCAAATCCTGCTGTATTCGGCGCATTTCCATTCAGCTTTATTTTTACATAATGATGATGTAGTTTTTCTGTTGAATGATTTTTATAAATCGATGCTTCCTTATTCTCGTTGTTGATCACCAGGTCAAGGTCTCCATCGCCATCAAGATCCGCGTAAGCCGCGCCATTGCTGAATGTGGGCATGCCAAACCCCAGTTGCTTCGACTCATCTTTAAACAATAAATTTTGTTGATTCGTGAATGCAAAATTCGGAATAGGAACTGATGGCATTTTTTTCAGGAGATCTAAAAAATCAAAACCGCCTTGCTTTACACGCGCAATATTTTCCTGGCTGTTGAAGAAAGCTAAAAAATCCTGGTTGGTTAAATCGCGGCGGATGCCGTTGCAAACAAAAATATCTTTCCATCCGTCGTTGGTGAAATCAAAACATAACGTTCCCCAGCTCCAGCCCGTTGCATCAACACCCGCCAGCTGCGCAATTTCACTAAAGGTTCCATCTGCATTATTCAGTTGCAATGTATTGCCCGTAAACTGGTGATGAAAGTCTAATTTGTTCCTTGCATTCTGCACGTCGTAACTATCAAACTTGAGTGTGGTTTTTAAACGGTAATCATTTTCGGGTAACATCTCTGCGGTAAAAATATCGAGCCAGCCATCGTTATTGATATCGGCCATATCCGTTCCCATCGCGCCATTGCTGAGATGCCCCATTGCATTGGTGGCCACTTCTTTGAACGTTCCGTTATGCTGGTTGATGTATAAATAATCGTGTTCAAAAAAATCATTGGCTACATAAATGTCTTCCCATCCATCATTGTTTACATCGCCAACTGCAATACCAAGGCCAAAAGCAATTTCAGATCCGTAGATCCCGGCCTGTTCGCTTACATCGGTAAATTTTCCGCCGTCGTTCCTGTATAAACGGTCGCCGTTTATTTTATCACGCTGGTATCGCGCATCGATCTTATAACCAAAATTATCGATCGATCTCGGGCTGTTGTTCAACACAAAACAATCCAGGTCGCCGTCATGGTCATAATCAAAAAAGATAGCCTGTGTTGAGGCGCCTTTATCATCGAGGCCATATTCATGCGCTTCTTCTTTAAATGTCCCGTCTTTTTGGTTGATGTATAATTCATTCGCCCTGTCATCGCCTGCAATGATCCCTGCATTACAAACATAAATATCCAGCCAGCCATCGCCATTGATATCAACCATCGTTACACCGGTATGCCATTTATGCTTGCTCGACAGGTTTGCTTTCGCCGTAATATCCTCAAACTGCATATTGCCTTTGTTCAGGTACAGTTTATTATCTCCCTGGTTGGAAGTAAAAAAAATGTCCGGTTTGCCATCATTATTGATATCGCCGATCGCTACGCCACCGCCGTTATAAAAATTATGGTAGTTAAGGATATTCATTTCTTTGGTGTCCGTCACATTATTGGCAAACACCACACCTGTTTGGGAAGACGGGAGCAGTTCAAACAAACTGTCTTTCGCGTTATCCTGTTCCGAAGTTGAACAGGAAGCCATAAAAAGAAGGCAGGCCGCAACACATCCCGGTAAGCAAATAGATCGGTAAAACATAACACAGCAAATTACCCCTTTTATAAAAGCATTCAAAAAGAGAATGGCAATAAAAATTAGTAAATCGTTAAAAGGATATTATGCGATTGTTCGGTTGATTATAGCCCAATATCCGTTATTTTGCAATGTTGTAAAATAGCGGCTGCTTTATGAAAAAATTCTTGATTTTTTTAGGTGCTCTCCTGTTAGTGTTGGTGGCAGGCATTTATATTTTTATCCCGCCAACGATCCATATTACCAGTGCTACGGTTCTTCAAACAACCGACAATGGCGCGGAAAGGTTTATCATGGATGAAACCAAATGGCCTCTTTGGTGGAACTATCTTGCGCAGCATAATACTGCTGATGCAAAACAGCCGCCTGCTCTTTTTATAGCCGGGCGCGATGAATATAGATTAACGGATAAATTTTATAAAGCAGTTGCCATCCGCATCAAACATAATAACCTGGTGCAGCTGGAGAGTAAAATGTCCCTGATACCGCTGGCACTCGATTCTACAGGTGTTGAATGGAAGTGTTCGATCGAGACCGGTTTCAGCCTTTACAAAAAAATTGATGGTTATTTCAATGCAAAACGGATCAAGGAAAATATGGATACAGTTCTGGCTAACTTAAAAAGTTTTCTTTCCAAAAATGAAAATGTATATGGCATCCCTATTGAAAAGAATCATTTAAAAGATACTTTATATGTTACTGCAAAAACGCTGATTTCTTCTTATCCTTCCACAACTGTTATCTATGAACTGATCAAAAAAATACAGGCGTATGCCTCGCAAAACGGCGCCCATCAAACCGGCAGCCCGATATTTAATGTGACGGATATGGGCAATCATCTGCAATTGATGGCCGGCATACCGGTTGATAAAAATATTGCAGAGAAAAACGGTTTTGCATTAAAACACATGGTTCGTGGATTTTTTATGATCACGGAAGTAGTGGGCGGAAATAATGCAGTGAATAAAGCTTCGGAAAATCTTCACCAGTTCTTTTCCGATTACCATAAAACATCCATGGCGATGAACTTTACGATGTTGGTGACAGACAGGATGTATCAACCCGACAGCAGTAAATGGATCACTAAAATATACCTGCCTGTTTATTGATTTAGATACGAAGATCACTTTTTGACAGCCTGATCTGCAAACTCTATCACCATTGTACTGTCATTGTTCCTTGCAAGAACAAATGCTTCTTTTTTATTGATCATGATCTTTTTCACATGGCGTACCTGCCCTTTTATTTGCAGGCCGTTAATATTCTCAACAGAAAAATTTCCATTTCCTTTATTCAACAGGATGGTTCCGAAATCAGCATCGTACCTGCCCATCTGGATATTGTTATTGTAAAAATTACCGGCAAGCAAAATATCCGGCAGGTTATCATGATTGGCGTCGATCACTACGGCATCCCTGTAAGAACTTAACTGCGCCTGCCATGGCAAAGCTTTGAGTGTGAAATTCAATTTGCCATCATTGATCAATACTGCATTGGAAAAACAATTGGCCTGCAATATTTCCGATGCTTCCAGCTTATCCTTTGAAAATATCTGTTCCAGGCTTGCCTTTGCAAATTCCTCTGCATACAGGAATTTCTTTTTCAGCATCGGTACCTGTTTTTGCAATTCATCTTTATTGGCAAAAGGAATCTCTCTTCCGTTTAAAAAATAAGTAAGCACCTGTTCTTTTCTGCCGTTATCATCAAAGTCGTTATAATATAATTTTACCGGTTCTTTATCGCTTGCCCGTAAACGGCTGTTCCAGCCAAGGTTTCCGGCGATGAGGTCTATGTCGCCGTCGTTATCAATATCAACAGGCAATACAAAATTCCACCAGCCTTTTTTATCTGTCAATATTTTTTTAGTAAAATTTCCATGGTCATTGATGTATGCATAGATCCCATCCCATTCTGTACAAACGATCAGATCCTGGTCGCCATCTTTATCAATATCAAACCAGATGGCCTGTGTAACCATTCCGGTATTGGCAAGATCTTTTGCACGTGAAGCGGTAACATCTGTAAAATGCCCTTTACCATCATTCTGTAATAAATAAGACCGCGGCATTTTTCCATATTCTGCAGGTACGGTACGGCCGCCGATAAAAAGATCCATTGCGCCATCGCCATTAAAATCGGAGGCAACAACACAAGAGGCATTTACAAATATGCTGTCAAAAGCATGATCGAGTTTTGTAAAAACCCCTTTGCCATTGTTCAGATAAACACGTGGCTGCAAATGCGGGTCAGGGCCAAAGAACTCATTGCCGCCACTTGCTACAACAAGATCTATATTGCCATCTTTGTTTACATCCACCCATGTTGCATCGATATCTTCAAAAGCGCTGTCTGCTTCGATTACCGGTTGTGATGACCGTATAAATTTTCCATTTGCATTTTGTAAAAAAACTGCGCTTTTTTTATCGCGTGAAGAGCCGATAAAAACATCTTCCAATCCATCATGATTGATATCTGCAACAGCCAGTGCCGGGCCTTCGGCCGAAACCATATGCGGCATCAAAGGTTCGCGGTCAAATTCGTTGAATGCATTTTCCTGGTGGAGATATCCGAGCGATACTTTTTTAGTGATGTCTTCCATCGGCCTTGTTGTTTCCGGCCAATGATTGGTGATCTTCTTATAATCAAAAACAGGAAGGCCTTTCACATAAGTAAAACTTGTATTTGGCCTGGCGCTGTCTAATTTGATCGGTTGAAAAGTATTATCCGGCCAGATCAAAAAAGCGGAATCTATTTTTGTTTTATCTAACCCGATATGTATCGGCCCTTCCATGCTCGATTGAAATCCTCTTACAGGGTTCTTCTCATATGTTCTGATACCGCCATTTGCAAACAGTATTACTTTAGCGCCTATTGCGTTGATATTTTTTTCTGAGCCCTTTAATTTGATCGAAACATATGCTTTGTGCTTATTATCATTGGCTGTGTTCTTATAAAGCATAGCCGCTTCGCCAATATTATTTACGATCACATCAAGGTCGCCGTCGTTATCAAAATCGGCATACACTGCTCCGTTTGAATAAGTAGGCTTGTCGTTACCGATCAAACTGCCCATATCGGCAAAAGCCATATCACCGTTATTCTTATAAAACTTATTGGGTATTTTTATTTCAGGAAATTTATTTACCAGCGCCATTTCTTTTTCACCTATAGTATTATTAGTGATCTCGCGCTGTATTTCTTCATTGGAAACAAAATTCACAAAATCCATATCATTCATCCGCTTGGGGATGCCATTGGAAATGAAAAGATCCTTCAAACCGTCATTATCAAAGTCCATCCATAAAGGCGCCCAGCTCCAGTCAGTTGCATATACGCCCGAATACAAACCTGTTTCACTAAACATTCCATTCCGTTTATTCAGCTGCAGGTTATTTCTTGTGTATTGATAATTATATCCTGCCGAAATTTTATATTGAAAAAGATCATACTCATCTTCTCCCAGCGAGCGTTTTAAAATATACGGGTCGGATGGAAGCATATCCATTGAAATGATCTCCGGGTATCCGTCATTGTTTACATCCGCCACATCAACACCCATGGAGAACTGGCTGGTGTGCATGATATGATCATTCAGTTCTTCTTTGAATGTTCCGTTCTTCTGGTTGATATATAGATAATCATTTTCATGAAAATCATTACCCACATACAGGTCGGGATAGCCATCAAGATTGATATCCGCTACCGCAACGCCCAATCCATAACTGATCGCTGAACTGTTGATCTGCGATTCTTTGGTAACATCTGTAAACTTGCCGCCATCATTCCTGAAAAGGCGATCGCCTGAAAGCGGGGAATACGTGCCAAGAAAATTTTTGCGCGGTGCAAATAATCCGTTGCGGTGAACTGAGTGATTCAATAAAAAACAATCCAGGTCGCCATCCATATCATAATCTACAAAAACGGCCTGTGTACTAAATCCTGAAAAATCGAGCCCGTATTCTTTTGCTTCATCTTTGTAAAAAGGCACACCGTTCTTATCAATACCCTGGCAGATCAGCAATTGATTATGCCCATGCAGTGTTTCAAATTCACCAATACGGCAAATATAAATATCGAGCAGCCCGTCGTTATTGATATCAACAACAGAAACGCCTGTTGACCATCCGCCATCCTGTGGTATTTTTGCTTCTGCAGTTACATCGGCAAAATTCAATCCGCCTTTATTGATGTATAATTTATTATCGCCCTGGTTGGCAGTAAAAAAAACATCGATCAGCCCGTCATTATTAAAATCACCCGATCCAACACCGCCGCCATTATAAAAATACATGTACTTGAACATGTTCAGCTGTTGCGTTGGCGTAAGTTTGTTTGAAAAAGATAAACCCGTCTTACTGCTGTCGAGCAGCTCAAACATAGGTGGTTGCTTCACCGCAGCAGGTCCGCATCCGGCAAGGATAATGATAGCGAAAAAGAAATATTTTTTTACAAAATTCAACATACAATTTATTTCCCCGCTTTTTGAACAACACTATTACTGAGCGGCGGTTTTTTTATTTTAAACAGAACAGGATACATATCATTACGCAGGAAGAGAAGCTGTTTTTCATTTGCGCCTTTTATTTCTTCAATATCCCTTACCTGCCCGTTCACATTCACTCCTGAGCGGCCGCAGTCAAGTAAGGTAAATTGTGCATTACCGTTGTTGAGCAATACTGATCCCCTGCTTGCATCGAGCCTTTCAAATTGCGGAAGGAATCCGTATTCATTTCCGCCGAGAACAATATCAGGTTTGCCATCACCGTCAACATCCGTACATACAATAGCATTTACAGATGAGAGCTGTACCATGGCAGGAAGTTTTTGTATGGTGAATTGTCCATTGCCATTATTCAATGCAATGATGGATGAAGTATAATTGAATGTTTTTACTTTGCAGCTTTTGATCAGTTCTGCAGAAAATAATTCCTGTATTGATTTAACGGCATAATCCCTGTGTTTCAGGTTTTTTTTCTTTAATATCGGAAGCTGATCCTCCATTTCATGCTTCATAAATACAGGCATATCCTTTCCGTTCACCGTGCTTGTTAAGATCCTGTCGCTTGATCCATTCTGGTCAAAATCATTGAGCCATAATTTCACGGGCTCTTCTTTATCGGGATGCAGGTAAAAATTCTCGCCGATATTTCCGATCACAAGATCATTTTTTCCATCGCCGTTCAGGTCGGCCACAGTAATCGTTTGCCACCAGCCTAACATATCGCTGAGATTTGTTTTTACTTCTTCGAAATGATCTTTGTTAAATGAAAAGATCCTTGTTGCCATCCATTCACCCGTAATGATCAGCTCTTTTTGTGCATCCCCGGTAACATCGGCCCATACTGCGCCGGTAACCATTCCGATATGTGCGATGTCAGGATTTTTTGTTTTAGCGATATCCGTAAAATGCCCTTTGCCATCATTCAGAAAAATATAGCTCGATGGATCGATGCCGTAGTTACGCGGGTCATTTCTGCCGCCAATAAAAAGATCGGGATAGCCGTCATGATTAAAATCTTCCGCGATCGCAACAGATATATTCATCCCGGTGTTGGGAAATGCATTCACATCGATAGTAAAGTTTCCTTTGCCATCATTTTTATATAAACGCAACTGCATCTGGCGCGTATCGGGTTTGTTATTGTTGCCGCCCGGGCAAACCAGCAGATCAAGGTCACCGTCATGATCGTAATCAAAAAATAAAACCGCTACATCTTCAAAATCCTGGAACTGGTCAAATATTTTTTGCGGCTTTTTTTCAAATGTTCCATTCTTGTTTTGAATATACAATTGTCCCGCATGGCCTGCCGTTCCGCCAATATAAATATCTTCGAGACCATCGCCGTTTACATCTCCATGCGCAGCTTTGGGGCCTTCGCGCGAAAGCATTTTGGGAAGGTTGCGTTCATAATAAAAATCAATATTGTCATCTTCTTCATGTTTGGCAAATATTGTTTTGACCGAATCAAGCAATGGCGCCATAACCGGAGCGGTATATGGATGGAATAAATTATTTTTTTCAATTTGTTTCAGAACATGCACCGTATCAACTGCAGGATGTACAATTTTCTGAACAGACAGATCGGGCCATATAATGATCATGGAATCGATCACTTTATTATTTCCCAAACCGATGATCTGTTTATAGTCCATTGATGATTGAAATCCGCGGCTCGGCATCAGCTCACGGGTAATAATTTCTTTCCCGCGATAAATATTGATCTTGCTTCCGATCGCAAACGTGTTTTTATCTTTACCGATCAATTTCAGGCCGATGTAATGGTTCTTATTTATCTCACGGCTGTTATTACGATAAACAAAAGCCTGTTGGTTTTCGTTATTCACTACAAGGTCGAGGTCGCCGTCATTATCCAGATCGCCATAAGCTGCGCCGTTGGAAAAGCTGGGTTGTGCTAATCCCCATGATTGCGCCATATCTTTAAAACGCAGGTCATGCAGGTTGCGGTATACTTTATTGACCAACGGAGTTTGCGGAATATGTTTTAATACTTCATCCACATCCTGTTTCTGGCCGCTCAGCACCATTTTCTGAATTACATCATTCGCAAAAAATTCTATAAAATCAAGATCAGTTACATCCCTGTTCACACCGTTGGAAACATAGATATCATTAAAGCCGTCATTATCCATATCAAACATCAAAGCGCCCCAGCTCCAGTCTGATGCGGAGATGCCGCTGTAGTTACCCGTTTCAATAAATTTTCCCTGTTTATTATTTATCTGTAAACAGTTCTTTACATATTGGTAATAAAAACCGGTCTTCAGTTTTGTATGAAACAGGTCGATATTATCAAATGCGCCGGTTGTTTTTAAGCGGTAATCATTATCCGGCAGCATATCGGTATTGAATATATCAGGCAGCCCATCATTATTGATATCTGCAAGATCAGAACCCATTGATGAAAAACTGGTGTGGTCTATTCTTTCTTCAAACTCATCTTTGAATGTTCCGTTCTTCTGATTGATATATAAATAATCCCTTTCATAGGAATCATTGGAAACATAGATATCGGGATAACCATCGCCGTTTATATCACCCACAGATACACCCAGCCCAAAACTGATCAGGCTGCTGTGTATGCCGGCTTCTTTGGTTACTTCAGTAAAATGGCCATTATCATTCCGGTAAAGATGATTGCCGCCGCCTTTTAAAAACTCTCCCACTTTCCATTCGTTTTCAGGGAGGTCGCGCTTGTTATTATAGCCGAGTTGATTTACGGGTATCGGGCTGTTATCGATGATAAAACAATCAAGGTCTCCATCCATATCATAATCAAAGAAAGATACCTGTGTGGAATATCCTTTGTGATCAAGCCCGTATTGGGCGGCGGATTCTGTAAAAGTGAGGTCGTGATTGTTGATGTATAATTTATTTCTGCGGTTGCCTGTCGACATATGCCCCGAGTTACAAACATAAATATCAAGCCAGCCGTCATTATTAATATCTACCAGCACAACGCCTGTGCTCCACATGCTGTCTTGTTTAAAGCCGGCTTTTGCAGTAATATCATCAAATTTAAAATTGCCTTTGTTAAGGTATAGTTTATTCTCCCCCATATTGGAGGTGAAAAAGATATCGGGCAGCCCGTCATTATTCAGGTCGCCAATAGCTACACCACCACCATTATAAAAATTCCGGAAGAGAAAGCTGTTTTCTTTTTTTCCGTCAGTCACATCATTCCTGAAATTGATGCCGGTATTATCTACGAGTTCAAAAAGTGTTTGTTCATTTTTCTGTTTGCATGAAAATAACGCCAGCGAAAGAAAAAGAATAGCGAAGTAAGTAAAAGGTCTTATCATGAAACTATTGAGCAGTATGGTTTTCTTATAGAATTTCAAGGTAAAGAAAAAGAGGATGTAAATAGTAATTTTTTCTAAAAAAGGTACATTATATATTTCAAATAAGTTATGTTAAAACCATATGTGAAATTATCCAAAATGCAGAATATATCATTTACGGAATCATCAGAATTTGCCTACTCTGAAAAGTTCAAATAAGGTTCATATGTTAATACATTTGCAAGAAAGTCCATTATGATTTGCGAAAGATGAGGTTTCTGATCCTCGTCCTCTGTTATTAAAGACAGCACTTCGCTGCAACTGATCGGGGAAAAACTAAAATAGTATAAAAGCTGATATTTATCAGTCAGTTCTTTGCAGGAAATATTATTCTCCGGGTCCTGCAGAAATAAAAAAACATGCTCATCTTTTTTTATCAACCTGCTGTTTTTGGTTAGCCTGTTGATCCATTTATCTTCTTTTGTTATTTCGGGAATATTAAAATTCGTTGTTAGTATTTTTGCATTTGTTGCCAATACAAATTTTTGATTCATAATAACATCTGTGTCTTGGCCAGATAAAAAAGATTTGACATCACGAAATTTTTTTAAAGCGGCCATTTCGTTTGACAAGGATATGGGTTCTTTATTAAGCTGATACTGGATATTTTCAAATGCAAAGATCTCCGATATTATCTTACCCAGTTTTTTATTGGTTACCAATAAAGATATTTGTTCGATGCATTTTGAAATAATACGGTATGTCTTTATATCTGCTTTTTTATAATCAGGTAAGAAATGCTCAATAACAATAATTGTTCTGGCAAAAAAAATGGTTAAGCGGTTGCTGCTGTTTCTTACAAAATCCGTTGCCATTGTTTTCTTATCAAAATATCTGCTAACCCTTTTATAAAAGCTTGGGAATTCTGATTGCAAATGAAACGATATCATTTTGCAGGCATTGGCATTTTGTTTTCCCGATCCTACCAAATGAATGAAAGTTTGTTTATAAGGGATATAATGAAACTGCATTAGATCCGAATAATCCTGGCTTAATGAGGTCAATAAAAAATTGATTTCAGTTTTTCGGCTTTTTGCCAATCTGAAAAATAAATATTGCTCTATTACAAAATTTATTTTAGATGCATTTTCATTATGAATGATCCCCTCATTCCGCCTGAGAAACGCAAAAGCCTGTCTGCAGTATTCTTTAATAAAACCAATATCCTTCCCTCCAAGTATTCCTGCATTAACAGATTGGATCCCTTTTGTTCTCCAGTCAAACTTCTTTATAGAAGGCGGGATCTGTTTAGCATATGCAAATACAAAATCCAATGCATCAATATAAAAATGATAATTATCTTCAAAATGCTGGGCGATCAAATAAGCATCTGAGAACAAAACAGGAAATGGTTCCCAGATATAGACATCCCCGTCAACATGCAGGAATGGCTCGTCTTGCAAACTATAAGTATACATCTTTGGAATTGCCCACAGAGAAGAGGGTAGATAGTCGAAATGATCCAGGCATACATGTACTTTGGAATAAGGCAGCTTTAGTTTATCGATAAGTATTTCCTTTCCTTTTGTATCTGTATATAATTCCACATCATCATAAAACTGTTTTAGTTTTAAGCAACTCAATGCCCAACTTATATAATGATGTTTTTCAGAAAGCCACCCGCCGGCAAAACGCCCGAACACGTCCTTTTTTGAATTCTGGTCGTTAATAGGTTTTGACCAATATGTTTGAATGATTTTCATTTAATAAAAAAGCCTGTTCTGAATTAAGCTAAAATATGATCAGAACAGGCCTTTAATTGATGTTGGCGAATAGCGCAATCACGCTAAGCAATAGGATAATTGGTTTAGCCCTTCAATACATTCATTACTGCAACAGTTGTAAGGAGATGCACATACGCATCCGCCAGAGAAGCAAATTCCATCGCAGTTTGGGCCGTACCCACCCGTGATTTTTTTCAATTCTTCCTTGCTAAGCTTTTTACCAAGGTTTTGTAGTTTTTTCATATGACAGTTTTTTGCTTACTCTTTTAAAGGTTTTCAGCATCCCCTTTTTTTGGAATATCCAAAAAGGTTATAAAATATTTTTAAGCTCTTCTACAGGATAATTTTCTGGCGATCAGTACCAATTTGTAAAGATGGTAGGCGCGATTAATCATAATACTAATTAAGTCTGTTCTGAATTACTAAGATATAATCAGAACAGACTTATAAAAATTCATTAGTACAATGGCTGCAGTGGTTACGGTGCACAATAGCCTAAATCCTGCCCGATAAAGCCAACGCAATTATGACTACAGCAAGCTCCTGCCCCTGCACAGCCGCATCCATTAGCGAGACATATTCCATCGCAGGTGCCGCCATAACCGCCTGTGATTTTTTTCAATTCTTCTTTGGTAAGTTTCTTACCCAGGTTTTGTAATTTTTTCATAGTTTTTTTTTGCTTACTCTTTTAAAGGTTTTCAGCATCCCCTTTTTTTGGAATATCCAAAAAGGTTATAAAATATTTTTAAGCTCTTCAACGGAATAATTTTCCGGCACCCGGTATCCATTTACAAAAATAGTAGGCGTAAATGTGATGCCTGTTTCCACGCACCAATTATCCATAGCATCAAGTTTTTGCCCTTGTTCAGCAAACTCACTCAATTCAACCGGATATTTTTTGGCGAAAAGATCATAATCTTTTATTTCGGCTGAATACCACTCGTCAAGTGCTTTTCTAAAAAATACCTGATCGGTATTTGAATAAAGGGCCAACAGGTGCTTTACCACGCGGCTGCCTCTGTCTTGCTCATTATTTTTTGCATTAAAAATTATTTTTAAACGCACGTTATTATTATGGGTTACTATTTCTTCCAGTATCACATGCGCTTTTGCGCAGGGGCCGCAATAGGGGTTACATATTTTTATAATTATATTTTCAGCAGAAATATTTCCAATATCAATGCCTAACTTCTGCCAGTTGTCGCCTGCTGTTGGCTGTTGTTTCAATAATGTATTAAATATATCAGGATTGTATCTTATGCGTTTATATGCTGGAAAGTAATAATCGTAGTCTTTTGCTTTACTAAGAAATGGCTTCATCATATACCAGGTGACGATAGGCGATAGAACACAAAATAAAATTATTGAAAAGGATTGCCAGCTGATATCAGGCAAATTGATTGAATAATTAAAATACACAAACAGGCCCCAGGCAAATTCCAATAACAATACAGCCTGCACAGTTAAACATAATGTACACCACTTTTTTACAACTCGCCATTGATAATAAAGGCTAAATAAAATATATACTGCTGCAAATAAACTTAGCAATGACAGGTACATCATTTTCTCAAAAAAAACGATGCCAGGCATTATTAAATACAAGGTTGTTGCAGAAAAGTAAAAGAACCCGATCTCTCCAAAGCTGATGCCGAATATTTTTGCTGCTTTACTTCCTAGAACAGCATCACAACTGGTTTGCTTTCCTGCACTGCAGATATTTTTTACAACTACATTATTTTTATCAATTTCATAAACCAATAATAAAACAGTACAGGCAATTCCGGCTATTTTAAAAATAAGCAGTGTAATAAAAGGTATAAGATCTTTTTGCGTAAGATTTGAACTTACCAACAATATTATTAATCCTATAACGCCGAATACGCTCAGATTTTTTTTTGCCCTGTTGATCTTTTCTTTTTTCAGCTTAGCATAATAATTATCCTCTTCTACTTCTTCATTTGCTTCCGCCATCCAGATTATCCCTTGATAAGTTCTCAGGAATTTTTCGGAAGTACTCTGAATTATTTTTTTGTTTTTATATATATACTTTACATGCTCGGTTGTGTTTTCAATAACCAGGATAAAATCATTCCCATTCTCAGGGGTCTTTATATAAGCTACAAACGGTGCTTCCGCCTGATTAAATAAATGTTTTTCTACTTCATACGCCTCATTTGAAATATTGTATCGATTGAAAGATTCAGTAAGGCTTAATAAACTCGGATAATAGGGATTTGATTCGATTTCTCTTTCAATGCTCAAAGAGCTGATCTTTAGATTGAGCAGTTTTATATAGCTCTGCGCAATAAACTTCAGGCTTGTATTAAATACTTCGGCCATACAAATTTTAATTGATTTGATTAACTTGATCCAGGGGGGAGGTTTGACAATGCTTTATTTCAAATCGTTTTAATGCAAGTCACTAAAGCAGAGATCAAAAAATATCTATAAACTAATATAGTATAAATTTTTGATATTATCGATCAAAAAACATCCTTGTTTTATTAATTTTTATATAAATCATTTCGCTCTCTTTTATCATTTATAAAAGGTAAGTCTGCACAACTTTGATCCAAAAACAAAGCATAACAAATTGAGGTATTGAGTAATTTCGTCTTTTAAATCACTCAGATAATTTTCTGATCGTTTATCAAAAAAACTTGACATAAAAAAAGGAACTCGATTGAGTTCCTTTTTTTATGTCTGGAAAAATAAAATATTATTAGTACCCAGGATTCTGTTTCAGGTTTGGATTTGCTGCCAATGCCTGGTTAGGGATAGGGTACACTAAATTCTTTGGATCATCACTTGGCTTATACTGCCATGGTTTCAGGAAAACACCAAAACGCTCAAGGTCAGTTCTTCTAATACTTTCCCAATAAAATTCACGGCCTCTTTCGGCGAGTAAGGAATTAGGTCCGTCTACATTTCCACCGAGAGAGCTACCACCAACCGGTGCATTAGGATCAACTAAAACCAATGGCCCTGCCATAGGTGTAGCGCCCCTTGCTGTTCTAAGAGCATTTACCATCGTTAATGCTCCTGCAGCATCACCTGTTCTTAATTTTGCTTCAGCAACCATCAATACAACATCAGGATAACGGAAGATCATCAGATCATTACCAGCATTACCTTGATATTGAGGATAGTCAGGTACATATTTCACAATACGGATACCCGTAAGCTCAAGATTTGCTCCTGTTTCGATCATATTGGCTGCGATATCTTTTACAAAAGCCAAAGGCGCACCTTTTCTGTCTACTTCAGCAGCGCCTGTTTCATTAAACTGCTGGCCAATCAGGAATCCTGGATTGATACCGGAAATAGTTTTTGAACCCTGATAATTACGTCCCCCCAATCTTGGATCAAACGCAGTATCTGAAGCAGCATAAGCTGTTGTTTTTGCAGTTGTATTAAAAGATGCATAGAAATCTCCGATAGTAGAGAAACCGTTCCATCCTGCATTGGGGTTACTTGGTGTATACGAGTTATAGTGCAATGTCATATTCCAGCGGGCAGTGATACCGGAGTTATTGGCACCTTGACCTGAATTGTTAACATAACGGAAAATAGCCTCAGGTGAATTATCATTAGTTGCATTGAAATTATCAAAATAGTTAGCTGTGTAAGAATATTTGCCACTGTTGATAATTGTATTACCGATTGATATAACCTGCGCCATATCAGCTGCCGCAAATGTTGGTGCTGCGCGGTTTGCCCATGTTCCCTGCTGCAGGTAACATTTCATCAGCAATACTCTTGCTGCATCTGGATTTGCAAGGTTGCTTCCGTTGGTAGTAGGCAGGTCAGGTAAAATAGCAGTCAACTCAGAAATAATAAATGCCGCACCGTCAGAACCTGATTTTACAACAGGCGCTAACAATAGATTATCACCTGGATTTCTGAAAGGGAATTGTCCGTACAGATCAAGCAGGTAATATAATGCCAGCGCCCTGATAAATCTTGCTTCAGCCGCCTGTCCTTTGCTTGGGTTAAAGCCTAATACATTCGTTGCATCAAAATTGATTTTATTGAGTGCATTAAATACACCTAATACCTGGCCATGATCTGCGTTCCATGTATGGTTATGTATTACCCTCCACACACCATTATCATCCCAGTCACCACCACGTGTAGGTACCAACGATTCGTCTGTTGAATTTTCCATCAATGAGAATAATTGATCCTGGCCGGTTAATGGGCCACCAAGATCAGAATAAGCTGCTGAAAGCAATAAACCTGTACCCGCTGCTCCTAAAGCATTTGATACCTGGGTATTGGTGAGTGTGCTGCCAAGGCCTTCGTTCAGCTTTGTGCAACCCGACATCGCAAAGACGGCGATAAGAGGGAGTGCATATTTTGTTATGATATTATTATATGGTTTCATACTTCTGTTTTTTGTGTTTGTTTATAAATTGAAATTAAATCCAAACGTAATGGTTCTTGGTGTTGGATAAGGAACATATTCAATAGATCTTGATGGATAAGAATTATTGTTTTTGTCGATATTCACCTCAGGATCAAAACCAGTGAATTTAGTTATTACAAACAGGTTGGCTCCGCTTACAAATGCACTCAGGTTTTTAACATATTTACCTGCATTGCCAATGTTGTATCGGATAGTAGCATTTCTCATTTTAAAATAATTGCCGTTTTCCAGGAACCTGGTAGATGCGCCTACACCGCTGGCAACACCTTCCGCAGAATTATAAGCAGCAAGATCGATGTTCCTTCCCTGTGCGATACCTGCGATATTCGTTACAGCAGTGGCTGTATTGTTATAGATCACAAATCCCATGGCACCACCCATATTCATATTAAATGAGAATTTATGATAGCGTAATGTAGCACCAAAGCCTAACAAAGTATGTGGATTAGGATCACCTGCATATTGCGGGTTGGCACCTATCTGCTGGTTACCTGATGCATCAAAACCATTGAATGGTTTTAAGTAGAACACATTAACCGGTTGGTTATTAGCCATAACCTGTGCCAGTGTTCCCGATACACCCTGGCCATTGATCTGGCCGGTTTGAACCTGCAGATCAAGCCCCGTGTTCGGGTCTTTAAAGTTTCTGATAACACTTATATTATGCGAAATGTTGAAGGTTACGTCCAGGCCGACAGCGGGTTTGTTGATCAATGCTGCTCCAAGGCCTAATTCGAATCCTTTATTTATCAGGTTAGCATTCGGCAGGTTGATAAAAGAAATTGAGTTTGGTGCAGGTTGAATGGCGTTTGTCTGAAACAGGATATCAGATGTTTTTCTGTTATAATAATCAAACGTACCATAGATCTTTCCACCGGCAAATGAGAAATCAAGACCCAGATTTATCTGTGCTGTTTTTTCCCATTTCAGGTTAGGGTTACCATTCACTGTTTGCGGTGCGTTATTAAATGAACCCAGGGCAAATTGTTCCTGTGAAGCTCCGGCAGGGTACTCCTGGTTTCCGGTTAACCCGTATGATCCACGGAAAGCAAGGGTTGAAAATACCTTGTTATCCTTCATGAATGATTCGTTGCTAAGTACCCATCTCAGGCCGCCTGAAGGGAAATAACCGTATTTGTTATTCTTACCGAATTTGCTTGAGCCGTCTGCACGCATCGTACCGGTGAGATACAATCTGTCTTTATAATTCAAAGTTGCTCTTCCAAAATACGATTGTAATTCCGCAGTTGGGTTTGCGTAAGAATAGAACGGAGTAGTTACTGTTTGCGCATCAGACATCATGCTTGTATAAAGAATAGGAATTCTTGTTGACTGGCTCAGGTTGGTATTAAATCCAGCTGAAGCGATCCCGTTTCCATTAAAATCGGTTTTAAAGTATTCGTAACCAACCACCGCATCTATTGAAAGGTTAGCGTTGAAATTATCACGATAACTTAATGTATGTGTAATAGTTTGAGAATTCAGTTTTGCATTCAGGATCTGCGCAGCACCCAATCCTGAAACACCGGCGATACCATTGATCCATCCGTCCAGGCTTTGGTTTCTTGTTCCGGATCCACTGTTCAAACCGTATAACAGTTTGTACTCAAGTTTATCCGTGATCTTATAAGAAGCTGAAACATTTCCCAAGAACTCATATACGTTACTTTTATCTGCATACGCATCATTAAAAGCAAGGGGGTTACCAGAACCGTTACTTGGGAAATTATACAATCCACCGGCGCCAACCAGGGCCACAGTTGGATTCCAACTAAGTGCGGAAGAAATAATATTACCTTGAGAACCTGAATTATTACCAACACTGGTTAATTGTTCAGAATAATTACCTGCGATCAGGTTAAAATCAAAGCTCAAACGCTTATCAAGGAATTTATAATTGCCGTTAAATGTGGCAATATATTTGTCAAGGGCTGTTTTTTTCAGGAATCCTTTATTATCAGAAGCAAGGAAAGTAGCACGGAACCTGCCGGCATCGGAACCTCCGCTCATTGCGAGAGAATAATTTTGTGATAAGGTACTTTGTGTGATGGCTTTTAAAGCATCTTCATTGGTACCGCCATCGAGGGTAGCAGGCTGATTGTATTTTTTCAAGGCTGCCCTGTACCCGCCCGCGTCTAATACTGCGAAACGTTTCATGTAACCGATATTACTACCGAAACTGGTTCCAACTTCAAGCTTGATTGCTCCCGGAGTCCCTTTTTTGGTAGTGATCACGATCACGCCATTTGAACCCCTTGATCCATAAATAGCAGTAGACGATGCATCTTTCAATACATCGATCTGAGAAATTGTGTTCGGATCAATAAAAAGAAGCGGGTCAGAATTCGGCGTGCTTCCGAATGCATTACTAAGATTAGGGCGGGCAGTTTGACCATCCAATGGCACTCCATCTACTACATATAGCGGATTGTTATTGGAACGGATAGATGAGGTACCCCTGATCTGGATAGTAGCAGCAGCACCGGGCTGGCCGCTTGTGTTGGTAACTTCCAGGCCGGGGATCTTGTTTTGTAATAATTGAGCAGGGGAGTAAATCGCACCACCCTGGTTAAAATTCTTTGCCTGCAAAGAAACAACCGCTCCGGTCACATCTTTTTTACGGACACTACCATAACCAATAACCACAATGTCATTCAGTTGCTCATTTGTGGCAACCAATGAAATATCGGCAGTGGTTTTTCCGGCAATAGAAATTTCCTGTGAGCCGAAGCCTACAGAAGAAACAACTAAAGTGGTAGCGGTAGATGGAACGGTGAGTTTATAAGTACCATCGGCGCCGGTTTGTGTACCGACTTTGGTTCCTTTAACTACAACCGAAACACCGACCATAGCTGATCCGTCTTTTGAATCAGTTACTTTACCGGTAACAGTTTTGTTTTGGGCTTGCGAGGAAATCACAAACAAGCAAGCAAATAAACCCACGAGCGTGGGCCTGACAAGCTTCGAAAAATTCATAAATGGCAGTTTATTGGTTATTAAGCGTGTACAAAGTACACATTTTTATTTCTAAAAAAACATTTTGTTAATTTTTTTTCTGATTTTTTGTTTGCCGCAATCCTCAGGTCATTTAATTTAAATCAAGACCTTTTCAATCATCCAAACGATGCATAACAGACTGGCTATTTTACTAAAACCCATAACGTTATACATCTAAATGTATGCGGATAAAGGGATTTAAATTTTACATTTTTTTTGTATTTGTTTCCGCAAACGTTTGCGATATCCTTTGCTGTGGAAAATTTATTTCCGGTTTTGTTTGACAAATCAGCCTTGTTTTGCCCTTTGTCTCAATTTCCTGCAAAGTAATCATAGATCATCCTGGAAACCCTGGCCATAGAAGCTGTTGCGGCAGTATCATCAACAAGGTTTTTTGAAAGGATAACGAGCACATATTTTCTGCCATCGGGAAGGAATATAATTCCTGAATCATGGTGAACCCCGGTGATCGTTCCGGTTTTATGTGCCACGTTCACTTGTTTTGGCAGCAATGCGGGGATAAGTGTATTATGTGTTTGACCGAGCAGGATATTGATCATATCTGCACAGGCTTTTTTATTGATCATCTGCGCGGTTGCCATTTTTTCAAAGATCAGCATGAGGTCATATGCAGTAGTTGTATTGTTGAGGCCCTGCGCAAATGCTTTATTATCTTCCACGCCACGCAGTACCATAATATCTTTTGCACCAAGATCGCGCATAGTTTGTGTTATGTTCTTTCCATCTACCATTTCCATAATGAGGTTTGTAGCGAGGTTGCTGCTCATGATGATCATCTGGTATACCAATGCTGAAAGTGGTAATTTATTACCAATCTGTTTATACAGATCCTGCTGACTATCGTCGGAAGAGTTGAGTGAATAGGGGCTGCCGTCAACAATACTTTTAAATTCATTTTTGATCAATACAGAATCGTTCAATGAAATTTTTCCTCCGGCTGCCTGTTTAAATACTTCGATCATCACAGGTGTTTTCATGGTGCTGGCTGCATGAAAAGTCTCGTGTTCGTTCCATAAAATGGTTTCGCCGGTCTGTATGTTTTTATATGCAAAGGCGAAAAAACCTTTCTGTTGATTTAATTCTGTTTGTATTTGCCTGATCAATTCTATCTGCGGATTTGTTTGAGCATACAATGAAGTAATGATGACAATTGGTAAAAGAAAACAAATTGCTTTTTTCATTGAATAGTTATTTGCACAATGTTAGATGACAGTTGTTAGATGACGGATAAGACTTTCTTCTATCATCTAACAACTGCCATCCATCATCTTCTACAAAGCCGGTTTAATTTTTCGGTTCTGATATTTTTAACAGCTCTTCCAAATACCCGCCCCAGATAGATGGAATGGAATGTGTGCCGTGGCCGTTTGTTTTATCTGTGATCGGTAATAATATATACCTGCCTTTCTGTACATTTTTGATCTCTTTTTCCATGATACCTAATTCAGGCGGGTTTACCTGGTCGTCTGCTGAATTGATGGCGAACAGCGGCGCTTTGATCTTTGCTAAATATGGCGACGGATCATAATCGCGTGATGCATCAAACTGGTAAATGAAATCATTTGCATCCAGTAAACCTGCGTATCGTTTTTCAAGATCATCCAGCATCTTTTCTGCTTCTGCACGGGTAGGCGCTTTTTTCTGCCATTGCAAAGGGCTGCTTACCATAAAGATCATGGATGAAATGGCTCCCTGCATACCCAGTTTGGGTTGTTGTGTGTATTCGCCGCCTTTCCATTCGGGATCGGCTTTTACGAGGTCGATCGCCATTTTTCTTTGTATGCGGTTTCTTCCTGCAATCGCTGCGGGTTCACTTGCCAATGGCATAAGTGCATCCATAAAATCAGGATACGTGTATCCCCATACCCATGTATGCATTCCACCCATTGATGTTCCCATTACGAGTCGGAGATGGTTCACCTGCAAATGTTCTGTGAGTAAACGATAATCGGCCAGCACCATATCATCATACGTATATTTTGGAAAGCGCATGTGCAGGCCATCACTGGGTTTGCCTGATTTGCCGTGGCCAATGCCATCGGGCATGATGATAAAATATTTTGTGGCGTCTAATAATTGCCCGGCACCAAATAAGTTTCCGGCAAATGTTTCGGTTAAAAAATTTTTACCGTTCCCGGTGGTACCATGCATGATCAGTACGGCATTGGTCACTTTGCCTTCTTTATTTTTTTGCGGCCGGCCGATAACCGTATAATGCATATTCAGTGATGCAATCTTTTCGCCACTCACAAAAGGAAAATCTTTTATGGCATAATCTCCTTCAACAGGTGTTGGATATTTTGTTTGTGAATAACTGTTGTAACTGATCAGCAAAAAAATGACGAGAATTGACGCAAGCGAATAATGTTTATTTTTATCGATCATACGATTATCATTTTTAATGAGTACAACAAAATACATAAACGCATTGAATAATCACACTAATCTGCAAACGAACCATTGATGGAACCCGTAAAATTATTTATGCTGCTGCTGGGTTGCAAGCCACCAGGCAGATTTACTGAACAACATGATATTTTTTTTGGGGCCGGCAATTCTTTGAAAGACCTGTTACCGGCCATCAGAACATTCTGGCCCGAACCGCCGAAGATACATATCGATGCCTGGCGCGAGGTTACAGAAGTGGATGGTTTTGCGATCAGGTTATTACCGAAAAAAAGTGATCAGGTGCAAATTAAAGATCACCGGTTATTTTTTCTCAACCTCGGTGGTTATAAAGAAAATGAGTTTGAAGAATACCACTATAAAATGCTGGTGGTTGCAAAAGATAAATCCGAAGCAATTAAACAGGCAAAGGGATCTGCCTTTTATAAACATACCGGTTTTACAGGCGCCGATTCGCATATAGATGATAAGTACGGCGTGGATGTGGATGACCTGTATGAGATTGAAGAAATACTTCCGTCATCGATCAAAGAAAAATATTTTGTCGGTATTGAAACTGCTGATGGTTTATTGAGAGATGAATGGCATTTGGGATATACGAAACTGAGTTCGTTGATTGATTAATTTTTTTTCACGCAAAGATGCGGTGGCGCAGTTTTATTTTTTATTTATTTGTTGAAAGGCTGCAGGAAGGAAATCGCAAATATCACCTGCGCGCATCGCTGTTTCTCCTAAAACATTTTTTGCAAGGTCGCCTGCAAGGCCGTGTATGTATACGCTTAATAAGCCTGTTTCGAGCGGAGAATATTTTTGCGCAAGGATGCCTGTAATGATTCCCGTGAGTACATCTCCGCTGCCGCCTTTTGCCATGCCGGGGTTTCCTGTGTTATTAAAATAACTTTCGCCGGAAGGTGTGGTGATACAGGTATGCGCTCCTTTCAATATCACATACACTTTGAATTTTTTTGAAAATGCAACCTGCAGTTCATGTCTTTCAAAATCATCATTTGATCTTCCTGCGATCCGTTCAAATTCTTTGGGATGCGGTGTAAGAATAGAATTTGCCGGAATCTGGTCCAGCCATTTTTTTTCCTGCCCGAGTATATTCAGTGCATCCGCATCAATCACCAGAGATTGGCTGCTTTTTGTAAGCAGGCCATACAACATTTTTTGCGTGATCTGTTCTGTACCAATGCCGGGGCCGATCCCGACAGATGAAAAGTTCTCAGTACCGATCATATCACCAATCATTTTTTCATTGGCATCAACCGTTACCATTGTTTCCGGATTGCTTACCTGCATAATTTCATAACCGCATTGCGGGAGATGAACTGTGAGTAAACCCGCACCACTTCTCAAACAGGCGCGCGCCGATAAAACTGCGGCACCGATCTTTCCATAGCTTCCTGCAATAAGCAATGCGTGGCCAAATGTTCCTTTGTGTGAAAATTTTCTGCGCGGCCTGAAGATGTTTTTTATCAGATCTTTTGTGATGAGATATTTACCGGATGGTTCTGCATCTATAAATTTTTTACTTAAGCCAATGTCTATTATTTCCCAATCGCCAACATATTCCGCATTTTGGGCAAAGAAGAAAGCATACTTGGGAAACTGGAAAGTTAATGTGTGCTGGGCTTTGACAATAGCGGAAGAATGATCAGAAGAAATATCTGCAAATAATCCGGAAGGAATATCGATCGAAATAATTTTATTGCCGTTTTGATTGATCGTATTAATGCAGCCTGCCATAAATCCTGTTACCGGCCTTGATAAACCGGTTCCGAAAAGGGCATCGATGATGATATCATTTTTTTGTAAATCAAAATCATCGGCTGACAAAAGAATATGAATGACCGAACTATTTTTTTCTTCGAGCCTTTTTTTATTGATGATACATTCTTCTGAATATTTTCCTTCGCCTGCAATAAATACTTTTACTTCAAAACCCGAAACCAGTAACATACGCGCAATAGCCAACCCATCGCCGCCATTATTTCCATGCCCGCAGAAAACAGAGAATGAATTTTCTTTGTTGAACTTTTGTTTGATCCATTCAACGCATTTCGCAGCGGCTCGTTCCATCAGATCAATTGAGGCACTGGGTTCATTTTGTATGGTGAACCTGTCTGCTTCTCTGATCTGTTTTGAAGAAAATATTTTTAATGGCGATAGCATGCAGTGAATACTTTCTGCAAAAGTAATTCAATGCCTGATCTTCCTATTAAAATACCCTGCAATCCCTCTGCTCCTGTTTGCAGCGGTTAATCTTACAAAAACGGGAATTTGACAACTGTTTTTATTTTGTATTTTCATGTAAACCTGTTCGGTTAAACCCATACTTACGAAATGCAAAAAAGATCATTTATAAAAACCATGGCTATGGCCGGTTTATCGGCGCCCTTCTCTACAAGTGCTTTGGATAAATGGATACGGCTGGCTGATAAAAGGCCAATAAATGACCTTGCTTCAGATGATGATTTCTGGATAGCTATCCGCGGCGAATACAACCTGAAACCGGATTATATCAATCTTGAAAATGGTTATTATAATATTTTACCAAAAGAAATACTGGAAAATTATATCAAACATATCCGTGAAGTAAATTATCAGGGTTCTTATTATATGCGTACGGTGCAGTTTGATAATAAAAAGAATATGGCCGCGAAAGTGGCGGAGTTATTGGGTTGTACAACGGATGAACTGGTGCTTACCAGAAATACGACGGAGTCGCTCGACATGATCATCGGCGGTTTTAGATGGAACGCAGGCGATGAAGCAGTGATGGCGGAACAGGATTATGGATCGATGCTGGAAATGTTCAGGCAGGTTTCAAAAAGATATGGTACGGTAAATAAAATTCTATCTATTCCCAATCATCCGGCATCCGATGATGAGATCGTTAATCTTTATGCAAATGCCATCACACCAAAAACAAAACTGCTGATGGTTTGTCATATGGTGAATATCACCGGCCAGATATTACCCATTCAAAAGATCTGCGATATGGCGCATAGCAAAGGCGTTCAGGTAATGGTTGATGGTGCACATGCGGTGGCGCATATCCGTTTCGCTATTCCTGATCTGCATTGCGATTATTATGCGGCGAGCCTGCACAAATGGTTAACAGTTCCGTTAGGTGTTGGCATGTTGTACGTGCGCAGGGATAACATCAATAAGATCTGGCCATTGCTTGCTGAAGCGGAAAGAAAAGAAGATGATATTTCAAGGCTGAATCATATCGGCACACATCCCGTGCATACCGACCTGGCTGTTTCTGATGCGATTGATTTTTATCATAAGATCGGTGGCGAGAGAAAAGAAGCCAGGCTACGTTACCTGCAGCAATACTGGACAACAAAAGTTCGCAATCTTTCCAATGTAATTCTAAATACACCTGCCGACCCAACGCGTTCCTGTGCCATTGCAAACGTTGGTATCAAAGGAATGAAGCCTGCTGAGATGGCTGAAACTTTATTGAAAAATTACAGGATCTACACTGTTGCCATCGATGGCGCCAATGTGCATGGCTGCCGTATTACACCGAATATATTTACTACTGTTTCGGAATTAGATGTGCTTGTAAAAGCATTGAGTGAGATGGGAGTGTGACGCTTAACGCAAAACGCCAATCAAATGCGTTCTGCGTTAAGCGTTTCGCGTTCAGCATCTTAATTACTGTTATTACTGTCCGCGTAAGTTGCACTGTTAAACTCGATCCGGAAACCTTTTTCTGAGCTGGTTAATTTGCCTCTCCAGTTATTATTTTTAAACATACCTGAGAGCCATTCGATCGTGTTGGTGTCAGCATGAAATACATATCTGCCAATTTCGTAATCATCTTCGGCCGTACTGAATGCTACTTTGTATTTACCATTTGCAAGCAACACCACATTTCCGATATAGATCGTTGGAATACCTGAATACAATTCATACCTGCCCAAATGTGGGCCGTTCTTTTCTACAGGTTGTGTTGTTATATTCGGAACAGCATTTCTTGCCGGTGCCTGGATCACCGTTTTTGTTTGCGCAAAACCAATGTGCATGCACATTACAGCTACACAAAAACAAAAGAGGTATTTAAAATTTCGCATACAATACAATTTATTCAATTCATTTTTTATCAATGGAAAGTGGCTTTGATCGAAACCCTTCTGTTCAATGCCCTTCCTTCTTCTGTATTATTATCAGCGATCGGCCTTTCCAATCCAAACCCTGCTGATGTGAACCTTCCGGCACTAAATCCTTTCTTCACAAAGAACGATACAACTGAAGCGGCTCGCCTGTTAGACAGGTCTTTGTTATATGCAGCGCCTGCCCTGTTATCAGTATGTCCTTCTATGTAGAGCGTAACATTGGGATAATCTTTGATGATATCTGCCACTTCATTCAACGGTTTCAACGCAGCGGGTGATAATTCTGCACTGGCTGTTTTAAAGAATACCATTTTTGCAAGCTCATTCAGCCTTGCCTGGATATCAGGGCAACCAAAGTTTTCTTTTGTTCCTTTTACATCAGGGCATTTGTCTTTACTGTCCGGAATACCATCACCATCCCTGTCTCTTTCAACAACCGGCGGTGGCGGCGGAACAACGATAGGTGTTAGCAAAACGGGCTGTAACACCAATCGTTTTTCTGTTCCGGTATTATTCACCAGTAATGAATCTTCTAAGTAGCCGTTGCGTGTGAAATGCAGCATATATGCACGTCCGGGCCTTACGGGGAAATGAAAATTGCCTGTGATATCTGTTATAAACGAATCAACTACCGGTGTTTCTTCATCCAGTAATCGCATCACCACTTTTGCAGAATCCAGCCTTCGTAATGTTGTTTTGCTGAGAACGGTTCCTTCCATCTGAACGGTGAACGGTGCATTCTCAAACATGTAAATATCATCTGTCCCCAAACGGTTACTGCTGAAGAAACCTTTTGTTTTCTTATCATTATAGATAATACCGAAATCATCAAAACTTGTATTGATCGGGTATCCAAGGTTAACGGGTGTTTTCCAGTTACCTTTTGTTATGTATGTTTTATAAATATACAGCCCACCCAATCCCGCCAATCCATCCGAACTGAAATACAATGTATCGCCTTTGATCGTTGGAAACAATTCGTTGCCTGCTGTATTGATCTTGTTATCCAGATTGAATACAACGGTCATGTCGTAATCGCTCGCGGTGCTTACATAATAAATATCGCTTCCGCCCATACCGCCGGGTTTATTGCTGCAGAAGTACAAACGTGTTTCATCATCGCTGAGTGCGGGATGATAAAAATCGAATTCAGGTTGTACAAAAGGCAATATTTTAATGTTGCCCCAGGTACCGTTTTCTAAAGTAGCCACACATATTTCGAGGTTATATCTTCCGTTGCTGGCTTTTAAATTATTACGGGTGAAATAAACTTTATCGCCTGCTTTATTAAAACAAAGCGGGCCGTAATTATATTTCGTATTTAATTCGTTACTGAATTTTTCAAGTTTGTGTATCGTGCCGTTATAATTGCTGTGCATGCCGCTTACGAGAATGATATCGTTATCATTACTTGTTTGCGAAGTGTAATCATCATTTGCTTTGATCGATCCGTTATAGCTCCTGGAAGAATGGCCGGGAACGGTATCTGTTATATACAGGTCGGCCGTATCCCTTACCATATAAATATTGGCGAATGGCAAACCATCCCAGCCAAACTCTCTTTCGGAAGATGGCCTTGAATAACGGTTTGATACGAACACCATTCCACGCTGATAAAACTGGGGGCTGAAATCCTGCTGTTGTGTATTCAGGTTCAACAGGTGTATGGAATAATCCAGTGAATCACGCAGCAGGATCTGTGTATTGGAAAAACCTTTGAAACGTTCTGCCAATAAATTACCTGTTCTTGAAGAAGTTTCTTTGGATAATTTTTTATAAATTTTTGCCGCTTCATTATATTGTTTCTGGTTAGCGAGCAATTCTGCTATGCGTTGACTGGTGAAAAATAAACCCCCGTACTTACTTTCATATTTCTGGTAGTACACAAGTGCTGAATCATAATTTTTGATGTACCAGTACGATTCGGCGATATGTAAGCTGGCCAGTGAATCGTTCCTGCTGGGATGTTTCAGGCTGGTTTTGAAAAAAGGGATAGCGTACATGTAACGCTGGTCATTGAATTCTTTTTCGCCATTGCGGAAATATACTTCTGCCCTTCGCGACCGGCCATCCTGCGCCACAGAAAGCGTTTGAAACCCTGAAAGAAAAATAAGAATATATAGTATAATTTTTTTCATTACCTGTATTTATGATCAGAAGTACCTTGGTGATGCAACTTTTCCCTTACTTGTTCCGAATTCCATATGCATACCCTAAACGCAATTGTTTACTTAACTGCAGTTCCGCCATACCCACTATTGCATCGCCCGTTCTGTATGAAAAGCCGAATGAAATCACATTGTCGATCCACAGGTTTGTATTCAGGTCATATTCAACCGGCGCACCGCTTGCCGCTTTTACCGGGATAGATGGTTTGAACACCAGATCCTGGTTCAGGTTCACTACAAAACCGGAGGCAAGATACAAATGCAGATCCCTTCCATTAACCGAAGACACATCTGCCGTATTATCATAACTGAGTTTTGTTTTTAATAAAGCGGGGGTTGATACGCCGATATAAAATCTGTCGGAGTTATAATATATACCAGCCGCTGCCGAAGGTAAGATACCGCTGATATTCTGGTTAAATGTTGGATCGTTCGGCTGAAAAGTTCTTACCTCGCTGTAGTTAGCCCGGTAATTCAATAAGCCGGCCTGGAGGCCAAGGCTTAATGTTCCTGATTCTGTTAGCTGAATACGAAAAGCATAAGAAGCATTCAAACCGGTTGTACGTTCAACACCCAGCCTGTCATCATATAACTGAACACCCACACCGATCTTCTTTTCATGAATGGGCATATCAAAACCAACCGAAGTTGTTTGCGGCGCACCATCAATTCCAACCCATTGGTTCCGGTATAAAGCAGTAGCAGTTACTACACCACGGCTTCCTGCATAGGCAGGGTTAATGTTCAACATATTGAACATATATTGGGAATACATGGGCGGTTGCTGTGCCTTAGCAGACACAGAAGCCAGTAAAATAAAAACCACCAATCCCCATCTGACTTTCATCATCAAAACACGCATGTGATTACTTTTCTTTTTTACCTAAATTAATATTTTTATATGCTACCATTTGCGGCTATCGTTTCAACGTGATGAAGCCTGCAAATTTGCGCACAGAATTATTTGCGGTATTGGTGGCCAATACAATATAATAATAAGTGCCGTCAGGAAGATCATCTCCCAGGAGACGATTTGCCTGGTTTCCTTTTCCATCAAATGTGTTTTTGTAATCAGGCGCCGTGTATACCAGGTTACCCCAACGGTTAAACAATTGAAAACTGATGGTTGTACCAACCGGCCTGGTGATAACGAACAGATCATTTACACCATCATGGTTTGGTGAGAAACCACCCGGTATAAATATATCTACAAACGGTATCACAAACTTGGTTGGGTTCCGCACGCCTATTCCGTTACCAACTGTTGGATCGTTTGATAAAATATTAAAGCTTCCGAATGGAGACCTTGCCGTCATCGTAGCCTGATTATTCAACACACCTGAGAATCCGTTTGGTGTCATTTTGATCGTTACCT
>Ga0206895_1030_pt2 | contig 39792 bp, 35 predicted proteins | sample Alteio_BWOrgHeat_51_FD_152967 | JGI IMG/M metagenome (GOLD analysis project Ga0206895, IMG submission 152967) | Enriched cells from forest soil in Barre Woods Harvard Forest LTER site, Petersham, Massachusetts, United States -... | ecosystem: Environmental > Terrestrial > Soil > Temperate forest >...
TTTTCTGCGCAATTCAAGTGTTAATATCCATGCAGATAAAATAAAAGAAAGTGCAACAAAAAATCCGAAAGTGTTCACGAGTTTTAATCCCGACCATTCAATACCAAAGAGATCTTTAAAAGCGTAGTATAAATTGGGGTACATGTACGGTAATGTCTAAAGTATCAATAACAAAAATGTGATGCAATGTTACTCAGAAATACTGATACTTATCCTATCAGCATACCGAATGAGGGATGAACCCGGGATGTAAAAAAAGCAAGGCCCCACATTTCGTGGAGCCTGTACTTACTAACCCATCTATGAACAAAACTAAGTGAAAATTAATTACAGAACTCATCAAACACAGAAATAAGATGTTGTGCGATCACCTGCGCCGGGCGGCCTTCGATCTGGTGGCGCTCTACCATGCTGACCAATTGACCGTCTTTAAACAGCGCAATCGCCGGTGATGATGGCGGGTAAGGCAATAAATGTGCGCGAACCTGGTTCACAGCTTCAATATCAAATCCGGCGAAACTGGTTGTGAGCCTGTCCGGACGTTTACCCGCATTTTGTACGGCCATCAAAACGCCTGGCCTGCAAGTGCCTGCTGCACAGCCACATACAGAATTTATGACTACTAAAGTGGTCCCCTTTTGGCTTAAGGTCTGATCCACTTCCTGGGCAGATACAAGTTCGTCAAAACCTCCATCTGTTAACTCTGCTTTCATTGGTAAAACAATTTCTGCTGGATACATATGCTTATCTCCTCTTTTAATTTATGCAAAAATACGACAAAAGTTGAAACATTAAAAGTATACACAAAACAGGACAGTATGGCGTAAAGAGATAGCAGACAAATGACAACATGGCTTTTAAATACTTTGAAAAAGACATTTTGCGAGCAATCCATGTTCAAAAATCAGTCGGTATATGATTTGAACAGTTGAAAGCGAATTCAAAATTTAAAAACAAACAAATAATTTATGACACACGTAAAAAACAACCAGGTTTATTTCGGCAATTTATTTGACGAATTGGTTAACCAGTTTCCGGTAAGCTGGGGTAAAGATGTACAGAACAGTTTTAGTACGGTTCCGGCAAACATTCATGAAACAAAAGATGGTTATCATGTTGAACTAAGTGCACCCGGCCGCAACAAAGAAGATTTTAAGGTAAATGTAGAAAATAGCCTGCTTACGATCAGTTTTGAAAAGAAAGAAGAAACTGAGAACAAGGATTACAAAACGATCCGCAAGGAATTTAACTACAAAAGCTTCAAACGCAGTTTTAATGTTAATGAAAAGATCAACACTGCAGGTATACAGGCGAAATATGAAAATGGTGTATTGAAATTATACCTGCCTAAAAAAGATGAAGTGACCGTTACGCCTCAACAAATCGCAATTAACTAAGCGATCAGTAAAATATAATAAGCATACTGTTTTCATAGCAGTTGGTTTTGGTTTACACCCCCGTGTTTCTACACGGGGTTTCTTTTTTGTAATTATTTGATCCAACCAGGTAATATTTTCCTACAAATGATTACTTATGCAAAAAGATCCCTGATGAAAAGAGTGTTTTGTTTTTTCTTCCTGTTGTTTTCATGTACCACAACAATATTGGCACAAAATGTAAGGTCGTCGCTGTTATGGGAGATCAGTGGAAACGGGTTAGCACATCCCTCCTATCTTTTTGGCACTTTTCATATTATGTGCAAAGGTGATTTCAGTGTTTCGGGTGTATTGGAAAATAAACTTAAAAGCACCGGGCAGTTCTATGGAGAGATAGATCTTGATGATCCGAATCTTCAAACAAAAATGATGATGAAAATGATGATGCAGGGAAAGACACTGCAATCATTGATGACAGAATCAGATTACCAGGACATGAGTACAAAATTTCAAAGTATCACAGGGATGTCAATGGCCATGCTGAATAATTTCAAACCATTTGTTCCATTGAGTTTGCTGACGATCAAAACAGTGAATTGTGTTGAACAGGTTCAGCCGGAAACCGAATTGGTGAAAATGGCCAAAGAAAATCACCTCAGCATTCATGGGCTCGAGACAGCGGATGACCAGATTGAAGTGATCGATAAAGAACCATTGGATTCGCAGATCAAAGAATTAAAACAGATCGTATCGGGGTTTGACAGCGTGAAAAATGTGATGTCCAGACTGCTGGCTGTTTATAAACTGAGAAATATTGATACGCTTTATTCTTTTATGAAATCAACAGGCGCCAGTGAAGATTTTGAAACGGAGTTACTGGATAAACGAAATAAAAAATGGATACCCGTTATACAAAAAGCGATTGCGGAAAAACCTACCTTCTTTGCAGTGGGCGCCGGGCATCTTGGCGGACCGGAAGGTGTGATCGGTTTGTTACGAAAGCAGGGATATAAACTCACCCCGCTCATGTTCTAATTTACAAAATGGCATCAGAGAAGGAATTTATATCATTACTTAACCAGCATCAGAAAATTGTATACAAGGTTTGTAACCTGTATATGGATTCGTATGCCGACCGTGAAGACCTTTTCCAGGAAATTACTTTGCAGGCATGGAAAGCGTATGGAAGTTTCAGGGGCGATGCAAAATTTTCTACCTGGTTATATCGTGTGGCATTGAATACTGCGATCACTTTTTTCAGGAAGGAAAAGCGGAAACCGGATATTTATTCAACCGATTGTGTACCCGATCAAACAGAAGAATTGTATGATCCTGTTGAAGAGCAGGTGAGAGCCATGTATGCAGCCATCGGTAATCTGTCAAAGATCGATAAAGCCATTGTGATGTTGTATCTGGAAGATTATAGTTATATCGAGATCGGAGAAACGATCGGCATTACGCCGAATAATGTGGCAGTGAAAATGAACCGTATCAAAACAAAACTGAAAGAAGAAACACAAAGGAATAACCCCAATCTATAAATATGGTGACCATGGAACTCGACGAACTAAAATATCAACTTAAAAACAAACTGGCCGATCATGCCGGAAGATCGGATGCTGATATTGCTGCGCTCTTAACAAAAAAAACAAGTTCAGTGATCGGTAAACTAAAAAGAAGTTTATGGATAGAGATCATTTGCAGCATTCTTGTGATCATTGTATTCGGATATATCGGCATTACCAGTAATTATCAATCGTATAGAATATACTTTTCAGTTTTTACTGTTCTTTCTTTTGGTTTTCTTTTATTGCTCATCTATTTATTTAAACGGATCGTCCGGCTAAGCAGTACATCGCTGCCTGTAAAAAATAACCTCCAGACCATTGTTACTGTTATCGAAGAATTTACAAAACGTTATTTCCAGTTTACAATGGCATTGATACCTGTTTGTTTTGCATTTATCCTTATCCTTTTATATTACGATAAACAGGTTGTGCCATCAGCAGGCGTCCATCTTGCCAGGAAATCACTTTTTGTTGGCGTATACATAATACTGCTATCCGTTTTTGCATATAAGTTCACGCGATGGTATTTAAAAAAACTATATGCAAATTATGTAGCACAGTTAAAGGAATGTATCAGCGATCTTGCAGAATAAAGTATCAGTCACATCCTTTTGTTTCACGGGTATCGATCATATACTGTATTCGCCATTGGCCAAAACTGCGTACGATCTGGAAGGAGGCTATGCCGCAAAAAACAACAGATCCGTTGTAATAAAATTTATAGGATATCCATACAGAAGCCAGGGGGCCGTTTATATTTACTACATCGAAATTAACTCTTTCTTCCGCTGCTTCTTTGGGTACCGCCATAAATGAGTTGGCAAAATCCAACAGCCGTTCATTCTTTACAAAAAACCTTCCGCTTTTATCGTGCACTACAGTTTGATAAAGGGCGCTGTCGCCAAAACAACCCATGATAGCGATCCCGTCACTTTTTCGCATAGAAGAAGTTAAACGGCTGATAACTGATTTAACTGAATCTTCGGTTGTTTGAGACATCGCGGTAATTGCAGTGAACGTTACCAGGAACAACAGCAGAAAGGATTTGCGCATGTCCGTAATTTTATTAAAAATAAGGCAGAAAAAATAAATCGGCTGTTAAAAACGGATCCACAAAAATCTGTTCTGATAAATCGTTGAAATATTCGATAATTTGTAAAGGTTACTATTACGTTATTGTATGAGCGTTTCTGAGTTACTGTTCCTGGTTTCGTTTTTAGTTATTTTTTATACCTATTTGGGTTATGGCATACTCATTTGGTTTTTTGTGCTGATAAAAAAAATGGCCACACGGCGTATTTATCCGGTAAATAATTTTTATGAACCGGCCGTTACCCTGATCGTTCCATGTTTTAACGAGGCTGATATCATGGAAGCAAAGATTGCCAATTGCCGCTCATTAAATTATCCGGCAGATAAATTGTCGTTTATTTTTATAACGGATGGATCTACGGATGATTTTGTTTCAGTTTTAAAAGATCATCCCGATATCTCTGCATTGCATGAAGATCAACGTGCAGGAAAAACAGCTACCGAGAACCGTGCCATGCTTTTTGTAACAACACCCATTGTGATCTTTTCTGATGCAAATACTTTTTTAAACAGCGAATCTGTAAAAAATATCGTGAGGCATTTTGCTGATAAGCATGTGGGTTGCGTATCAGGCGAAAAACGCATCATAGCTGATAAAACAGACAGTATTAGCGCTGCGGGAGAAAGCATTTACTGGAAATACGAGTCCATTTTAAAAAAGCTGGATGCTGCATTGAACTGCACCGTTGGCGCAGCGGGAGAATTGGTGGCATTTCGTTCGGATCTATATAAAGATCTTCCTGAAGATACTTTACTGGATGATTTTATGCAGTCGATGCAGATAGCTGCCAATGGTTACCGGATCGCATATGAACCGGAAGCCTTTTCGCTGGAAACAGCATCGTTAAATGTAAAGGAAGAATTAAAACGAAAACGAAGGATCGCGGCAGGTAACTGGCAGGCGATGAAACGTTTGACTGGTATTTTGCGTTTTACAAAAACACCGCTCCTGCTCTTTCAATATATTTCGCATAAAGTATTGCGCTGGTCGGTTGCGCCTTTTCTCCTGATCCTTATTTTTTTCCTGAATATTTTATTAGCGATCAACAGCACACCAGTTTATACAACACTGTTGATTCTGCAGGCAGGTTTTTATCTTATTGCGATAGCGGGATATTTTTTGCAAAGCAAAAAGACCCGTTTCAAAATATTATTTGTTCCTTATTATTTCTGTGTGATGAATTATGCTGCACTTGCAGGGTTTGCAAAATTCCTTTCCGATACACAACAGGGAACCTGGGATAAAGCAAAACGCAGAACGTAATAAACGATACATGTTACCGCAGATAGCCAAGTATCTTTAACATGCTTTGCGCAGATTGTTCTTTTGCATACACCCAATCGATCAGTTTACCATTCTTGTCTTCTTCTACAATTACGTGTTTGGGTGATGGAATAAGACAATGTTTGATTCCTCCGTAACCACTGATCTGATCCTGGTAAGCGCCGGTATGAAAAAAGCCCACATACAGTGGTTCTTTATTTACTATTTCATCTTTTTTCTCCGGTGATGCGAGCTTGGGTAAAAAAACTTCGTTGATATGCTCTTCTGAATCGTAATAATCATGGCTGTCGCAGGTAATACCACCGAGTACAACGCGGTGATATTCATTGTCCCATTTATTTACCGGAAGCATTAAGAACTTTTCTCCGATCCCCCATGTATCAGGAAGTGTGGTGATGAATGATGAATCGATCATATACCAGCACTCACGGTCGTTCTGAATTTTCTGGCCGATCACACTATAAATATGCGCCATACTTTCTCCTACTGTAAAACTGCCAAACTCCGTATAAATATTCGGCATCGGCACTTTTGCTTTGTTACACGCTTTCTTGATGTTGCGAACGATCTCATTGATCATGAATTGATAGTCATATTCAAATCCCAACGAATGTTTGATCGGGAAACCGCCGCCGATATTGATCGAATCCAGTTCCGGACAGATCTTTTTTAACTGGCAATATAAGTTGATGATCTTGTTTAATTCAGACCAGTAATAGATATCATCTTTGATCCCTTTGTTCAGAAAAATGTGCAGCATTTTTAATTGGAACTTGTCTTCATACCCTTCGATCTCATCAACATAAAATTCAAGGATATCTTTTGCACGGATCCCTAAGCGCGAAGTATAAAAAGGGAAATTGGGCTCTTCTTCTGCCGCAACGCGAATGCCTAACCGGAATGGTTGTTTGGCGCTTCTTTTATACGCCATCAATTCTTCTTTGTTATCAAGTATCGGTATCACATTTTTGAAACCTGAATTGATCAGTTTGGAAATGCGGGATGTATAGTTCCTTTGTTTGTACCCATTACAAATGATGTAAGTTTCCTTGTTGATCTTTCTCCGCTGGTATAAACGGTTCACGATCTCAATATCATAAGCATAAGATGTTTCGAGATGGATATTATGTTTCAGCGCTTCTTCCACAATAAAAGAGAAATGAGAACTCTTGGTGCAATAGCAATAAAAATATTCGCCTTCGTATTTGTGTTTTTTGAAAGCCGTTTCAAACATCTTCTTCGCTTTATTGATCTGCATTCCTATCTTGGGAAGATAGGTAAGCTTCAACGGCGTCCCGTATTTATCGATCAATGCTTTCAGATCCACTCCATTAAATTCAAGATAACCCTCATCATTCTGGTCAAACCCTTCTTGTGGAAAATGGAAAGTCTGGTTAACCAGCGAAGTATACGTATTATTCATCTACGGTTTTGATATTAATGGTTAGTTGACAAGCTTGTTTTCAGCTGCACAAAAATAGCAGTTTGTTCAGTTCATCAAATAAAAAAAACCGGGCGCAAATACTTACACCCGGTTTTATCTTTTTGTTACTGACCTTATTTAACTGAATCAACCAACGCTTTAAAGCTTACTGGCTCATTCATGGCAAGATCAGCCAATACTTTACGGTTCAGGTCGATACCCTTTACACTCAGTTTATTGATGAACTGGCTGTAGGTTAAACCTTCTGCCCTTACTGCTGCATTGATACGCGCGATCCATAACTGGCGGTACTCGCGTTTCTTCAACTTACGGCCAACATAGCTGTAAGTCATCCCTTTTTCTACAATATTTTTTGCTACGGTATAAACATTCTTACGTTTACCATAATAACCTTTGGCTTGTTTCAGGATCTTTTTTCTCCTGGCTCTTGATGCTACTGCATTTTTTGAACGTGGCATTGTATAATTTTTTGAAACCGGTCACATCGCTATAACACGGCTGATTTTTAATTTGGTTGATGATTGGGAAATACCCGGATTATCCTTTTAAACGTAATAATCGAAGAACGAAATTCTTGTTCGGTGCACTCACCAAACCTTTTTTGTTCATCTCTCGTTTGCGTTTCTTTGATTTCTTCGTCAGGATATGACGTTTGAAAGCTTTCTGGAAAGTGATCTCTCCGGTTCCAGTCACCTTAAAGCGCTTTTTTGCGCTCGAGTTTGTTTTTACCTTTGGCATATAAAATAATCTATAAAAGATTACACCCTGCTGGCGGTCCTGAACAGACGGGACACTTGTTGAGCCTTACGGGAAATGGGCTGCAAAAGTACGGAGATATGGCTATATTTCAAGCAGTTGAGAGGAAAAGTTAGTAATTAGTAGTTAGTAATTAGTAATTAATGGCTTAATACATTATTTATATTACTAATTCAATTACTAACTACTAATTATTAATTACTATTAAACTGTAGCGGCTTTCTTTTTATTACTGCTTGTTTTAGGCGTAAAGATCGCAAACATGCGTTTGCCTTCCAGTTTGGGCATGCTTTCGAGCACCCCTGCTTCTGCCAGCCTTTCAGCGAATTTCAATAAAAGTAACTGGCCGCGGTCCTGGAACATGATCGCACGCCCTTTGAACTGTACATAGGCCTTTACTTTATTACCGTCTTTCAGGAATTTTTCTGCGTGTTTCGCTTTGAAATCAAAGTCATGATCATCCGTTCCAGGTGTAAAGCGGATCTCTTTTACCTCGCTTTGCTTGGAATTGGCTTTCATTTCCTTTTCCTTCTTCTTCTTTTCGTAGAGGAATTTCTTGTAATCAATAACCTTACAAACGGGCGGGTCGGCTGTTGGTGATATTTCTACCAGATCCAGTTCCTGCTCTTTTGCAATTTTCAGCGCTTCTGCTGTGGGATAAACGCCAACGGTTACATTGTCGCCTACTAACCTGACCTGTAATGCGCGGACTCTTTCGTTGATACGATGTTCTGGCTCCGGCTGCCTGTTAAACCTGGGATTAAATCTTCCGCCCCCTCGTGGTGGTAATGCCATTAAAACTTGTTTAGTGAATAATTGATTTCTTGTTAAAGATATAAATATTGGCGACTATTCGCCAGATTTCCGGTTTTCTATTTCATCAACAATATGGTTGATAAATGTTTCGATATCCTGTGTCCCGATATCTCCTTTTCCCTGCCGGCGAACGGCCAGTTTATTTTCATTCATTTCCTTTTCGCCAACAACGAGCATGTAAGGTACCCGCATCAACTCAGTATCGCGGATCTTTTTTCCGATCTTTTCCTGCCTGTCGTCTATCTCAACCCTTACACCTGCCCTGCGCAATTGTTTCTGTACTGATTCTGCATATTCAACAAACTTATCGCTGATCGGAAGCAGTTTAACCTGTACCGGCGCCAGCCACACAGGGAACTTTCCTGCATAATGTTCGAGCAGGAAGCCAATAAATCTTTCATGCGTACCCAAAGGCGCGCGGTGAATGATCAATGGGATCTCCGGTTCATTGTCTTTATTGGTAAATGATAATTTGAAACTGCGTGGCTGTGCAAAATCAACCTGGTTGGTGGCCAGTGTAAATTCCCTGCCGATCGCGCTCCAGATCTGTACATCTATTTTCGGGCCATAAAATGCGCCTTCTCCTTTTACTTCTACAAAAGGTACGCCGGTTTCGATCAGTACTTTTCTTACGAGTTCTTCTGTTTCGAGCCAGAGCTCGGGTTCGTTGATGTATTTCTGTCCGAGTTTTTCGGGGTCGTGCAGAGATAAACGCATTACATATTTATCTATCCCGAATATTTTAAAATACTTGAGATACATATCATTCACTGCTTTGAATTCCTGCGCAAACTGTTCTTTGGAACAATAGATATGCGCATCATTCATGTGAAGGCAACGTACACGCATCAATCCAAACAACTCGCCGCTTTGTTCGTAACGGTAGCAGGTTCCGTATTCAGCCAGGCGGTACGGGAGATCGCGATAGCTTTTTAATTCCGCATCAAATATTTTATGGTGATGCGGGCAGTTCATGGCTTTGAGATAATATTTTTCACCATCCATTTCCATGGGCGGGAACATACTGTCTGCATAATACGGCAGGTGCCCGCTGGTGACGTATAGATTTTCTTTGGCGATATGCGGTGTTACCACACGTTTGTAACCTGCAGCCGTTTCTGTTTCTTTCGCTAATTTTTCGAGTTCTTCAATGATCACGGTGCCATTCGGCATCCACAATATCAGGCCGGGGCCGATGTCATCATTCATGGTATAAATGCTGAGTTCTTTGCCCAGTTTGCGGTGATCGCGTTTTTTGGCTTCTTCGAGCATCAGCACATATTCATCGAGCTCTTTTTGATTGGGAAAAGTAACGCCGTATACCCGTGTTAGCATTTTGTTCTTCTCATTTCCTTTCCAGTATGCACCGGAAATATTGGTGAGCTTGATCGCTTTGATAAAACCGGTATCGGGAATATGTGGCCCGCGACAGAGATCGGTGAATGAGCCCTGTGTATAAAAAGTTATCTCGCCATCTGTAAGATTCTGTAAAAGATCGAGCTTGTATTCGTCTCCTTTTTCTGAAAAGTATTTAACTGCGTCATCTTTCGATATTTCCTTACGGATATATTTATTCGACTGCTTTGCCAGCTCATTCATTTTCTTTTCGAGGATGATTAGGTCGTCTTCGGTCATTTTTTTATCGCCGAGATCCATATCATAATAAAAGCCTTTATCGAGCGCCGGCCCTACCCAGAATTTTACGCCCGGGTATAATGATTCAACCGCTTCTGCCATCAGGTGGGCTGATGAGTGCCAGAAAGTGTTCTGCCCCTCCGCATCATTCCATGTTAATAATTTCAGAGAAGCATCGGTATTAATGGGGCGTGTTGCATCCCATACCTGACCGTTTACACTGGCCGCGAGTACTTTTTTTGCGAGCCCTTCGCTGATCGACTTGGCGATATCCAATGCAGTAACGCCATTTTCGTATTGTCTTACTGCGCCATCCGGGAAACTGATATTAATCATATTTGTGTAAATCAACCTCTTTTATAAGGAATGCAAAAGTAAAGAGAATTAATTTGAAAATGTGGCAATTTGAAAATTTGAAAATAGGGTTGATAAGAGTGTAAATTTTCAAATTAGCACATTTTCAAATTTTCAAATTGCCTTTAAACCTTAACGGTTCTTTATATGCTCGCAGCGGATTGCCAGCGTAGATTTGTTGGATGAGATTGAATTTGCCCCTTTTCTTTCTTTTACTGATCAGTTGTACCGCAAGTGCCCAGAAGTTAACGGGCATATGGCGCGGCTATTTCAGTTCCACCAACACCATTTCGCGAGAAGGGCCGCACGAAGAAACTTATAAATACGAAATACAGATAGACCAGCAGTCGAATAATGGCCTGAATGGTGTTACCTATTCTTACCGTACCGCTTTATTTTATGGTAAAGCGGAACTGCATGGAATTTATACGCCTGCTTCGAAAACGATGATCCTTAAGGAAACGAAAATGATCGAATTAAAGGTTGGTGATAAAAGCGAGCCGTGTTTAATGACCTGTTATCTCGATTATACCAAAATGGGCAAGCTGGAAATACTGGAAGGAACATTTATTTCGGTCAACATAAAAGACAAAGGCGATTGCGGCAACGGAAAAGTGTACCTCGAACGTGTAACGAATTCTGATTTTGAAAAGGAAGATTTTCTGGTAAAGAAAAAGCCCGGCGATTCGGTCAAAGATAAACCGGTGATCGCTGCTAAACCCAATATCCTGCCCGGTAAAAATGATAAACCTGTTACGGTTCCGAAACCAAATACGCAAAGCAATAACCTGAGCAAAAAACCGCTGACGGTTAAACCGGCATTAAGGCCATCGGCTACAACCACGCAAAAACCTTTAAACAATAATAAACCTCAAAGCAATAATAATAGCGTTGCAAAAAACAATCCGCCGGTTGTAAAAAAACAGGATCAGAAGATAATTGCCGGTAATAATAATAAACCGGCGATCAAAGATGATAAAACGGTTAGTACTCCCAAACCGTTTCAAAGAATTCCTGAAGAATCCATTGACTCAAAAAAACAGGAAACCACTACTATCGCTGCGCCGCAATCTGCACCGCCACCTGTTGGAAAAATGGCGATACCAAAAGTTTTGGTGGAGCGTGAAAATAATCTTGTAACAACTGTTACCACATCAGAAGAAAATATACAGATCGATTTTTTTGATAATGGCACGATAGACAACGATACCATTTCTGTGTATCATAATAATGAACTGGTGGTAAGCAGAGGAAGGCTGACCTATTCGCCGATAACCATTAAATTCAAATGCACCAAAACCGATAACCGGCATGAGATCATTGTTGTTGCCGAGAATCTTGGCGACATTCCTCCCAATACTGCATTGATGGTTATTAAAGCCGGCAAAGAAGGCAACATAAGATATGAGCGCCATGAGATCACGCTTGCCTCAACAGAAGAACGCAATGCGAAAGTGGTGATCAATTATGTTCCCAAACAGTGATCATGGATCATGCAGCTTATTCATTTATAATCGAACATTCCAGGTAACGGACGGGATGATTGGAAATAAAGAAACCTGTTTGGCTGTTACTTTTATACCTCCTGCCGCAGCGCTTCCCTCCTGGTCGTAATAAATAAAATACGGGTTCAGCCTGCTGTACACATTATAAATACTGAACACCCAGTTGGCTGTGTATTTGCGAACTTTTTTTGGCGTGGGTGTATAGGTTGCCGATATATCCAGGCGGTGATAATCGTTCATACGGTATGCGTTGATGCGGCTGTATTCCTGCGTAAGCACTCCGCTAATAAAATAAAAACGTTCCGGCAAAGAAGTTGCATTCCCTGTTCCATAAACAAAGATGGATGAGAGTTTCCATTTCTTGGTCAACTCATAACTGCCAACAACGGAAAGGTCGTGGCGCCTGTCGTAACGGCTCGGGTATTTTTCTCCATTATTCAGATCCGGAAACCGGCGCCAGGTCCAGCTGAGCGTATAACCGATCCAGCCGGTAAACCTGCCTTTTACTTTATTGATAAAAAATTCTGAACCGTAACTCCAGCCTTTGCCAAAAACAAAATCTTCTTCCGGATCTTTGAGTGATGGTGTATATCCTTCCTTGTATTCGATCTGGTTTTCCATTGTTTTGTAATACACTTCAACAGATGTTTCAAACATGCCCTCTTTAAAATTCCTGAAATAACCCAATGCATACTGCCAGCTGATCTGTGGTTTTACACGAAGGGTACTCGGAACCCAGAGGTCTGTTGGCAAAGTAGATCCTGCATTTGTTACCAAATGGATGTACTGCATGTTACGGCTCACAGCGGCTTTGAATGATTCATTGTCATTGAGCTCATAACGTAATGTTGCTCTGGGTTCAAAACCGCCGTAGGTTTTTACATTTTGTCCGCTGCCGTATTGCACACTGTCTGTTTTGTTTCCGTTCGCATCGCGCTGGTAGTAAGTATAACGCCCTACCTGCTGAAACATGCTGTAACGCAATCCCACATTTAGTTTTATTTTTTTACTCAGTTCCCAGTCATCCTGCAGATACAAGGCAACTTCATTTGCGAATTTTTTTGTTGCATTGTTTGGAGTGAATACCACACTGTCCTGGTTGCCGCTTAATACATTCGGTAAAAAAGTATGGAACGTGTATTGTACGCCAAACTTTATTTTATGTTCGGGTGAAGGATAAAAATCAACATCAGTTTTTGCTGTGAGGTCTTTGATGCCGGAAGAAAGGTTCAGGTGAAAATTATTCTGGGTACCATCCAATGAAAATTTATAATCGTTGTATACCAGTGTGGTATTCGCAAATAATTTTTTATTGAAGATGTGGTTCCAGCGGAGTGTGGCGGTAGAATTGCCCCATGGGATCTCTGTTTTAAAGGAGCGTTGTGAGTTATTGAAATTAAATTTATCGCGCCCTAAGTAACCGCTGAGATATAGCCTGTCTTTTTCAGAGAACTGGTAATTCATTTTTGCATTCAGGTCGTAGAAATAATAGCCTGAACCATAGTAAGCGCTGCTTTTGCTGATAAACGGTTTTACCAGTGCATCGATATATGTTCTCCGTGCAGAGATCATGTAAGATGCTTTATTCTTTTTTAATGGGCCCTGGATGGAAAAACGTGAAGCGATCAAACCAATACCCGCATCGATCTGTGTTTTGTTTTGATTGCCTTCTTTCATCGCAATATCAACAACAGATGATAAACGGCCGCCGTATTGTGCAGGCATCCCTCCTTTTATCAGGGTAACATTTTTGATCGCATCAGAATTAAATACGGAAAAGAATCCAAAGAGATGGCCGGTATTATAGACCACTGCATCATCCAATAAGATTAAATTCTGATCGGGGCCGCCGCCGCGAACATAAAACCCTGCATTGCCTTCCCCCGCATTACGTACGCCGGGAAGCAACTGCAGTGTTTTCAAAATGTCCACTTCACCCAAAAAAGCGGGCAATGCTTTTGCTGTATTCACACTCAGCTCAAATTTTCCCATTTGTGCAGCTTTCACATTATTATCTCTTTTTTTTCCGGTCACAGTTACATTATCGATCACTGCTGCATTTGGAAGCAATAAAATATTCTGTTGAAGATTATTGGAAAGACCGACCGTGATCTCTTTGGATTGATACCCTACAAACGAACACAAAACCGTGTATGTTCCTTTTTTTAATGTGATGGAATAAAAACCATATTGATTACTTACGATCCCCTTTCCTTCCGAATGTATGTTGAGGTTGGCGCCGATAAGCGTTTCGCCGCTGAGAGAATCTTTAATATAGCCATTCAGTGTGAATTTATCCTGCGAGAGCAGGATACTCACCGGTAAAAAAGATATAGATAAAAGTAGCAGTTTCAGCATGGATCAATTAGTAATTAGCAGTTAGTAATCAGCAATAAAAAACAAGTAGTAAAACAATCAATAATTATTAATTACTAACTACTAATTACTAATTATCATCATTTCGGCCTGAAATCGATCGAATCTTTCACTTCTCCGCAGGTGATCATTTTTTTGGGGATGTATGGATTGCGTATCTGTGCTGTATTGCTTAACCAGTTTGCGCCCTGGTCGTTAAAAGCCATCGGGCAGTAATCATGGTAAATTACGGCCCTGTCGTATTGCACCGTGCGGATCAGGTCATACAATTGATCGCCCACCATTTGAAATTCTTTTCTTTTTTCTTCTAGCTGGTTCTCTCCCAATAATCCTTTTAATTCAGAAGAAATGCCCATAGTGTACGTTCGTGCGGTGGCGATAATGTTGCTGTCGGCTTTCAGCTCATCGAGTTGCAAACTATCAACGGAGGCCATCAGGCTTCTGGCAGATCTGGCGATCGCTGAATCTTTTTCTTCCACAAAATTATCTTTCAATGCATAATAATCGGTGAGAAGTTTGCCAAAAGACCGGTTGAAAGCGTCGGAATTAGCGCTTCGGCCCAGTGGCCCCTGGGGTATTTCTGCTGTTTTATCTTTTTTATCGCTGCTTCCGCAAGCGGCTAAAACCAAGACCAGCCCAAATAACACGTATATCCGCATAAAAAATATTTAGCCACAAATTTAACGCAAATTGAAATGGGAGCAGTTTGCATTTACCTTTGCGGCCTTAAATACTTGTTAAGAGATGTTGATAGGATTCCAGAATGTTACGTTTGAATTTGGCGCAAGAGTGATCGTTGAAGATGCTACCTGGCATATTCAGCCGGGCGACCGCATTGGGCTGATCGGTTATAACGGTACCGGTAAATCTACTTTATTAAAAGTGCTGGTGGGAGAATACACGCCATCAAAAGGAACGGTAGAGAAGGGTAAAGAAACCACTATAGGCTACCTGCATCAGGATCTGTTGAGTTTCGATACCAACGATAATATCACTGAAGTGGCATTAAGTGCTTTTGAAAGAGTACGCGAAGTAGAAAAAGAAATCGAGCTGTTAGGGCATGCGTTAGAAAAAGATTCAGAGAATGAAACGTTACTGATCCAATATACGGATGCATTGCATGAACTGGATGTATTGGATGGTTATAACATCCACCACAAAGCAGAAGAGGTTTTGCATGGGTTGGGATTCAGCAATGAAGACCTTATCCGCCCGTACAAAGAATTCAGCGGAGGATGGAGAATGCGTGTGCTGCTGGCTAAAATGATATTGCAGCAACCCGATGTATTACTGATGGATGAACCGACGAACCACTTAGACCTTCCATCTATCGAATGGCTGGAAAAGTATTTATTGCATTATAAAGGAAGTGTGGTGATCGTGAGCCATGATAAATTTTTCCTGAACCGGATGGTGAATAAAATTGTTGAGCTCTATCAACAGCAACTGCATATTTATACCGGCGACTATGAATTTTATGAGCAGGAAAAAATGATCCGGATCGATATGCAGCAGAAGGCATTTGAGAACCAGCAGGATTATATACGCCAGCAGGAAAGGTTTATTGAACGCTTTAAAGCCAAAGCCAGTAAGGCTGCACAGGCGCAAAGCGTACAGAAACGTTTGGATAAGATCGATAAGATCGAAGATGTAAAATTGGAGCGCCCCGACCTGCGTATCAATTTTCAACTGGATAAAGTGCCGGGAAAAGTATTGGTTGAACTGAAAGATGTAAGCAAAAGTTTTGGGCAGATAAAAATATTGGAACATGCGGTTGCAGAAATCGAACGTGGCGATAAAATTGCTTTGATCGGTGCGAACGGAAAAGGTAAATCTACTGTACTGCGGATGATTGCAGGAACAGAAACATTCAGCGGTGAAAGAGTATGGGGGCATAATGTTGAAGAAAGTTTTTATGCCCAGCATCAATTGGAAGCTCTCGGCCTCAATAATAATATACTGGAAGAATTACAATCCTGCGGGAGCAAAAAAACAGATGTTGAATTGCGTGCCCTCTTAGGCGCTTTTCTTTTCAGCGGTGATGATGTTGACAAAAAAGTAAAAGTATTAAGCGGTGGTGAAAAAGCACGCGTGGCATTGGCAAAAACAATTGTGAGCAAAGCCAACTTCCTCATTTTGGACGAACCTACGAATCACCTTGATATGCATTCTGTTGAATTACTTGCTGCCGCTTTGAATAAATATGAAGGCAGTATTGTATTTGTTAGTCACGACCGTTATTTTATTTCGAAAACGGCAAATAAAATCTGGGAGATCGTTGATCATACAATAAAAGAATTCAAAGGCACTTACCAGGAATGGGTTGACTGGAACGAGCGTATGGCAAAGATCGCAGCCGAAAAACAGAAACTGGGTGTACCTGATATTAAACAGGTTGATAAACCGGAAACAAAAAATGATATACCAAAAAAAACTGAACCGGTTGTTGCAGTAAATAATACCATCAACAAAGAATTACAGAAAGAGCTGCAGAAAGAACAACGCAGGTTAAGCAATCTTGAAATACAATTGAGTAAGGCAAAGGAAGAAGAAACAAGATTGGAAAACGCATTAGGCGATCCGGCTAATTATTCTGATAAAAATAAATTTGTAACAATAGAAGCGGGCTATAAAAAAATAAAAAGTGATCGTGAGGCTTTAGAAAAAGAGTATGAAATGGTATTTGAAAAAGTGATGGAACTGGAGGGGCGGGTTTAGGATTGAGATTGAGGCTGGAAGCCTTGTTATAGTAGTCACTCGGCAGAGCCGAGCGACTACTGCTGCTGCCGTTACTGCACAATTATATCAAACGTACACGTCTCGCCACCCAATGGATGCGGGCCGATGATCTCAGTAAGAAATGTGGTAGTGCCTTGTGCCAATGGCGTTCCGGTTCCGGTCATATAAATATATTGGTAGCCTGTTGTGGTAAATACACCTGTTCCATAGAACATCATTCCATTTAATGTTTGGGTAGAGATCGCATAACTTCCTGCATACGTAGCATAAATATGTATGGCAACTGTGTTGGCTGTAGTTAACGGCTGGCCCATAACTGCATTACCCATTACTTTATGCACCGCACAGGAATGATCATAATCCGATTCCAGTACATAAGTGCCCGGAACGCCCGGCGGCTGTACGCTTACGGGTATGGTACAACTTGAATTGCTGCCTGATAATTTGAATGTAAGGTTCTGCGCCACATCCGGTGAACCATTTCCCTGTAATGAAATTACATTGATACCCGTATCTGTAAAAACGCCCGATGCTGCGAAAGTGATGTTGTCAACCGTATCTGTTGTAAGTGTGTAACTGCCGGGCGATTTCACATCAACAAGTACGCGAACAGAATTGCTTGCATCCAATCCTTTTGCCGCAACGTATGAACCATTCAATATGGCGCTCATACAACTGTTTGGCGTGCCGGGCAAAGTATACGAAGCGATAAGCTGTGGCGGAGTAGTTCCGGTTCCGCCGGATGAAGTGGGTTGATTGCCCCCTTCATAACTATATTCTTTTGCACAGGTACTGCAAAGAAATAAGTATATCAACAATATAAAAGCGGGTTTGTTTTTTTTCATAAATAATCGAATAGTTATCCTTTCTACCCCCGCCCCTGAAGGGGAGTTTTGATTTCCTCTTCAGGGGCGGGGCAATAAAAAATATTTTTATCCCTCAGCCATCATCCCTTTTACAAAATCACTAACCAGGTAACTGATCATCTTACCTGTGCTGTTATTGGTTCTGCCATCGGCTAATTTTGTTGCGCCCTCACAGATATGTAAATAAGCCACTTTACTATCTGCTGCGGTAAAACTGATGTATTGCCTTGCATGGTTTACTGTAATGCCAACAGGGCTCGATGCACTGCTCAATGCATTTTCGATACAGTCAAGATCCAGTTCTACACCGCAAAGCGTATCGCCGGTAAATTCAGTGGCATGGCCAACCGCCTGTAAGAATGTTCGTTTTTCATGCAGGAAAATATCTTCATACGTAATGCAATCGATAAAAGGATTGTTTACCATATCCATCCATACATTCTGCGGTAAATAATTTTCGTGTAAACCCAGCACGCAATATTTTTCGAGGTAGCCATCTGCTTCAGCGTAACTGAAACCGTTGCCGCTATGCCGCCCTTCCATCGGCCTGAAATCGGCATGTGCATCGAGGTTAACTGCATTGATCTGCGCAAGCGGAATTACGCCGGCTTTATAAAACCCTTTCGCCGCTCCCTTGATACAGGGATAAGAATTATTATGCCCGCCGCCGATCACGATCGGTATCTTTTTATTTTGGGTGATGATATGAATGAGTTGCTCCACTTCATCATCTATTGCATTTACTGCATGACGGTAAGCAGCCAGTTTTTCATCAAACCCATGCGCATTTTCTTCGATCAGTTTTTCCATATCGGAAAAATCAAAATGGCCGAGTAATAAAATATTGCCGCCCTCAAAAAAATCATTGCTCTGGATATTGAGAAAAGATTGCAGGAATGAAAGCCACGCAGAATCTGTTCCGCCAATTCCCATATTCGCTTTTACACCAATGTCTTCGGGAATACCCACCAGCACAAAGGAAGCAGGCGAATGTTGTATGGACTCTTCGAGTTTGGAAGGATCGGCAATTACCTGTAACCGTTCGCCCAACTTTGTTTCAAAACGCCGGATACGTGTAAGCGACAATACATCATGCTTATTGTAAAACTTGAAATGGCTCATATGGCGCTGTTTAGCTGAAACATGGAAGATGGATGCAATCGGCCTTACAGGATAAATATACTAAATAAACGCGCCATTGATCATCACTTTTTCGATGAGGTTCGAACCAAAAGCATACGGCAGGTAAGCGATAGATGGAATGGGTTTGGTGAAAATAAGATTGGCCCTTTTACCAATAGTGATACTGCCCAGTTCCTGTTCCATTTCCATTGCATAAGCGCCATTCAGCGTAGCCGCATTAATGGCTTCTTCCGGCATCATTTTCATTTGTATGCAGCTCATGGAAACAACAAGGTTCATATTGCCGCTGGGACTTGAACCGGGATTAAGATCAGATGCAATGGCAATAGCACAACCCTGATCCAGCAAGGCCCTGGCGGGTTGAAAAGGCATCCGTAAAAAGAATGCAGCAGTTGGCAATAATGTGCCAATGGTATCGGATGAAGCAAGTGTTTTGATGGCATCATCATCCATTGTTTCCAGGTGGTCAACCGATATGGCGCCAAGTGCAACACCAACCTGTGTACCGCCGGATAAATTTAATTGATTGGCATGGATCTTTGGTTTTAACCCAACTGCCATTCCTGCGCGGCAAATGGTTTCTGTTTCTTCAGCACTGAAAAATCCATCCTCGCAAAACACATCTATATAATCAGCCAGTTTTTCTGATGCGATCTGCGGCAGCATTTCACGAATGATCATATCAATATAACCGGCATGGTCTTTTGTAAAATGTATGGGATAAGTGTGTGCACCAAGAAATGTTGCTTTAACAGGTATCGGCGATATTTCTTTTAAACGTTTGATCACGCGCAGCATTTTCAACTCCCCTTCCACATTCAAACCATAACCGCTTTTTATCTCAATGGCGCCTGTTCCCAGTTTTATTAATTCCTGTAAACGTTTCCATGCCTGTTCAAACAAAATATCTTCACTTGTATCATTCAGTTTTCGTGCAGAGTTTAAAATGCCGCCGCCTTTTGCAGCGATCTCTGCATAACTCAATCCTTTTATCTTATCAACAAACTCTTCTTCCCTGCTTGCTGCAAATACAAGATGTGTATGGCTGTCGCACCAGGTAGGTAATACAGATGATCCTTTAGCATCAAGTATTTCAGATGATGGATGATCGGTGTCGGATGAAAGGCCTTTCATTTGCCCGTATCCTGCTATCAACCCATTTTCAATCCTGATGAATGCATTTTCAATAACCGGAAGTTCCGCCATTTCTTTCCCGCGCAGCAGCGAATGTTTTTCGCGCACATTTATCAGCTGGCGGATGTTGGTGACCAATACATTCATAAAAGCAAATTAGACAGATTCTGATGAATGAACAATGTTAATCAGTAATTAGTAGTTAGTAATTAATAATTAAAACCCATGACTGAAAGTTCCTGGTTCGCGGATCAAAGCTATCTTCGGATCTTAAGATTTAATTACTAATTATTAATTCCTGATTAATTTGTTCTGCACACTAACCATTGCACGTTACCCCAAATGGCTCGGCTGGGCAGGTTTTTTGTCGATGGCGATATTCAGGCTGCCATTGGCATGGAATAAAGGGATCAGTTTCTGGAAACTCATGGGCACCGGTAAGAACGGAACATTTGATATTGTTCCTGATTGGCGGCAGTGGGCGGTTTTGATAGTTAAAAGTGAAGAGTTAATAGTTAAAAGTGATCCCACTATTAACTCTTCACTTTTAACTATTAACTTCTTGACCTCCTGGTTCAGATTCTTCCGTTGTGAAACATGGACACTCGAACTCGAACCCATCGAAGGACATGGTACATGGGATGGAAAGAAATGTTTTGGCGAATTGCCAAGGCAAACTGATCACGAAGGAATGATCGCAGTATTAACAAGGGCAACCATCCGCATCAGCAAACTCCGCAGTTTCTGGAAAAATGTAGACGGGGTTGCCGGCCAAATGGAAAAGGCCGATGGCTTTATCACTTCATTAGGCATTGGTGAAGTTCCTTTTATCAAACAGGCCACATTCAGTACCTGGGAAAGCAAAGAACACATGAAACAATTTGCTTACAATATGCGCGAACATGCAGAAGTGATCCGCAAAACCCGGCAGGAAAACTGGTATAGTGAAGATATGTTTGTACGTTTTAAAATACTCGGTTCATATGGCAGCCTGCATGGTAAAAACCTTTTGGAAAGAAAATTGTAATTTGCAGATAGTTCCATGAATCATTGTTCAACCATATCATTTATCACAGCACATTTTGCATGGATGTATCGCGGGCTGAACCCGATGCCCGACCATTAAGTAGCTGCTGCCCGCATTTGTTCATCACCGCATTCATTCTCTAAAGCCAATTATTATTTATGGATAATAAATTATCTGTAAGCTCCGAAATAGGAACCTTAAAACGTTTATTGGTGCATAGCCCCGACAGTGGTTTGGGAAAGGTAGTGCCATCTAAAGCGCAGGACTGGTTATTTGAAGACATTGTTCATCTCGATACGATCCGACGCGGTGAATATGATTATTATACCAAGATTCTGCTCTATTTTCTCGATCCCGAAAAAATAAAAGGAAAACTCGCTGCAATTGATGCACCCGAAGCCGGCCGTAATTTTTATAAACCAGACAGCAAAGAATTCTTTGCATCAGATAAAGTGATCGAGCTGGAATGGTTGCTGGCTGAGGTTCTGGCAAACAAGGATATTCATTCAAAACTGGTTGCATCAGTAAGTGCGATTGAAGGTTGTACCTATGAAGTGCAGAATGAGCTGCAGCGTTACACACCTGTTGAACTGGCAAAAACGTTTGTGTCGGGCACTTCTGTCAAACGGGAATTATTATTTGCACCTATTCCCAATTTTATATTCACCCGCGATCTCGGCATTACCATCAAAGATCATGTACTGTTGAACAAACCCGCTAAAAAAGCACGCACACGCGAGGCCCTGCTTACAAAATATATCTTCTTCCATCATCCTTTATTTTCAGCTTACCGGCATAATATTATTGAACTGGCAGATTCGAGCCATAGTTTTTTATTACCCAAAGAAGACGATGACCGCAAAGTAACCTTAGAAGGCGGCGACATCATGGTAGTAAGCGATGATCACCTGCTGGTGGGCGTTAGTGAACGGACTTCTTCCGAAGCCGCGGTCCGTATTACCAATATGATCTTTGAAAAGGGATTGATGAGTAAGGTCACTATCGTTAAGATACCGAAGAAAAGGGATTACATGCATATCGATACAGTATTTACACAGGTAAAAAAAGATGTGTGGGTAATGCTCGGCAATTTTTCCCGCAAAGCCGTGATGCGTGAAGATGAAGATGTGATCGAACGCATACTCGAAATAAAAAAAGAAGAGAAGATAAAAATTTTGCAGTTCCATAAAAGATCTCCCGCCAACCCTGTTGTATTTGAAAGCCTGGAAGATCTGCTCACCGACATAAGTAAAACAGATCTCGGTTGCAAAAACGAAGTAAAGTTTATTTACTCCGGTAATAACGAGTTCCCGTATAATGCCCGCGAACAATGGACGGATTCCTGCAACCTGCTCGCATTAAAAGAAGGGGTTGTACTGGGATATGACAGAAATGATAAAACAACAGAAGCATTTAAAAATGCAGGCTTCGCCATTATCCATGTAAAAGAATTGTTGCAGGAACTGGAGAATGGAACGGTGCAGGTTGATCATATATCAGACACACTGATCCTGATGCCATCAGCAGAATTATCGCGCGCACGCGGTGGTTTTCATTGCATGAGTATGCCGCTGTGCCGCGAATCTTTGAACAAATAATCAGTAATAAGCTAATTACCATTACCGCAACGCTTATAAATGCAACATACCTCATACATATTGATGATCAAACCCGTACAATTTGATTTCAATGCGGAAACCGCCGTGAACAATAGTTTTCAGGTAAGGTCTGCAGATAATGCCGTGCAAATAAAAGCGGTAAATGAGTTTGACGATTTTATTGATGCGCTCAGAAAAAATGATATCGATGTTACCGTGATCGAAGACACACCCGAACCACATACACCCGATTCTGTTTTTCCAAATAACTGGATCTCCTTTCACGATGATACTGTGGTACTCTACCCCATGTTTGCCGAAAACAGGCGGATGGAAAGAAAACAACATGTATTGGAAATTATGAAACAAAAATTCGATATCGATAAGACCATCGATCTCACACACTACGAAACGGAAAATATTTTTCTGGAAGGAACCGGCAGTATGGTTCTCGACAGGGAAAATAAAATTGCATACGCCTGTTTATCGCCACGCACAAACAGAATGGTTCTGCAGGCATTTTGCAATAAGATGAAATATACACCTATGGCCTTTACGGCAGTTGATGAAGATCATCGTCCCATTTATCACACGAATGTGATGATGTGCGTGGCGGATGCATTTGTGGTGATCTGTCTCAACAGTATTCCGGATACTTCAGAAAAAGAGAACGTGATCAATTCGATCACACAAACCAACAAGCAGGTCATTCCGATCAGTTTTGAGCAAATGAATCATTTCGCAGGAAATATGTTGCAGGTACATAACCGCGAAGGAAAAAAATTCCTTGTAATGTCTTCGCAGGCATACCATAGTTTAACCACACAACAGATCAAACTGATCGAACAGTTCAATTCAATCATTCATTCCGATATCACCACTATCGAAACAAATGGAGGTGGCAGTGCAAGATGTATGATGGCAGAGGTTTTTTTGCCGATAAAAAAATTATAAATGTTAACACTAACATCTGTTAGCACATTGCATAAAAAAAATCATTCACAGTCAATAGGCCATTGTTCATGCGCTATAGACTCTGCTTATCTTTTAAAAAAGATATACATCCATGTTGATATCGTCCTAACAAACGTTTGCAGAGCCGAACAACGAATCAACATAACTTGGCATTTACTTTCAAATGCTTATTTTTGGAACTTGTGTAGTTGATACACATTGATTAGCGATTGGATTGCCGTTAATATTTCATGTTTTAAAGAAGACTGCTAAATCACAATGTCTGCAAAAAAAGTAACGAAGATCGGTGTACTTACCTCAGGTGGCGATGCGCCGGGAATGAACGCCGCGATACGGGCCGTAGTACGAACAGGAATTTATCATGGATTGGAAATTTACGGCATTATGCGCGGTTACAGCGGCATGATCGAAGATGATATCTTTCAAATGAATTCCCGCTCTGTTGCCAACATCATTCAACGAGGCGGTACCATACTCAAAACTGCGCGCAGCAAAGAATTTTTTGAATACGAAGGCCGTAAAAAAGCATACGAGAACCTCAAAAGAAGAGGCATCGATTCTCTGGTCATTATCGGCGGCGACGGAAGCTTCCGAGGTGCACAGAAATTCAGTAATGAGTTTGATATTCCCTGTATCGGCCTTCCGGGCACGATCGATAAAGATATTGCCGGCAGCGATTTCACCATCGGCTTTGATACTGCCGTAAACACGGCCGTTGAAGCCATCGATAAGATCCGCGATACCGCCGATGCCCACGACCGTTTATTCATTGTTGAAGTGATGGGCCGCGATGCCGGATACATTGCATTACACAGCGGCATCGCAACCGGCGCAGAAAATATCCTGATCCCGGAAACAAAAACGGATATCGAAGAACTCATATCATCACTTACCGAAAAAGAAAAAAGAAAAAAACTTGTCAACCTCGTAGTTGTTGCCGAAGGCGATGAATTTGGCGGCGCCAATGAAATTGCGGCCATCATAAAACAAAGGCTGCCACAGGCTGATACGCGGGTTTGTATCCTCGGGCATATTCAACGCGGAGGCTCGCCTACCTGTCTCGACAGGCTCATCGCCAGCCGTATGGGTTACCACGCGGTGGAATGTTTATTAATGGGCAAATACAATGTAATGGTAGGCATACTAAACAATAAACTTCACTATACGCCGCTGGATAAAGCAGTAAAAGCAAAACAGAAAATATCAGACGACTGGTTCAAGATCGTAAAGATCCTTGCCAGTTAAGAAATCATTATTCGATAAGCAATCCTAATCAAACCTACAATGTCAAAAAACCTCGATAAGTACCTGCACAAGAACATGGATAAAGAAGCAGGTCTTGCCCATGTGAACCATCGCACCAAGATCGTTGCCACAGTGGGCCCGGCATGCGATACCTATGATAAACTGCTTGAACTGGTAAAAGCCGGCGTAAACGTTTTTCGTTTGAATTTTTCGCATGGCAGCCACGAAGACAAACTCAATATCATTGAACACATCCGTAATATCAATAAAACAGAACCCTATAATATCGCCATTCTCGGTGATCTGCAGGGGCCTAAACTGCGTGTGGGAGAAATTGAGAACAATGCACTGGAAGTAAAAACAGGCGACATTCTTACATTTACCAATGAAAAATGCATCGGCACACTTGAAAAGATCTACGTTTCCTATCCCAACCTTGCCGGCGATGTAACATTGGGCAATGTAATTATGATCGATGATGGAAAGATCGAAGTAAAAGTTTCTTCCATCGAAAAGAATGGCGACGTGAAAGTGATGGTAACATTGGGCGGGATCCTTTCTTCCAAAAAAGGGATCAATCTTCCCGATACAAAAATATCATTGCCTGCACTCACTGAAAAGGATCTGATCGACCTTGCCTTTATCATAGAGCAGCAATGCGATTGGGTGGCATTAAGTTTTGTAAGAAGTGTACAGGATATTGTTGGGCTGAGAAATTTGCTGAATGAGAAAAAAAGCAAGACCAAGATCATTGCCAAGATCGAAAAACCCGAAGCACTGGTGAACATACGCGATATCATTGTGGAAAGCGATGGGATCATGGTAGCGCGTGGAGACCTGGGTGTTGAATTGCCGGTTGAACAGATCCCGCTGATACAGAAAGAATTGATCCGTAAATGTATCCACCGCGCAAAACCTGTGATCGTTGCTACGCAGATGATGGAAAGCATGATCGACCGCGTAAAACCCAACCGCAGCGAGATCACCGATGTAGCCAATGCCGTACTCGAAGGTGCCGACGCAGTAATGCTTAGCGGGGAAACCGCAACCGGCCAGCATCCTGCATTAGTAGTAGAAACTATGCGCAAGATCATTGCAGAAGTGGAGAAAAAAGAATACCGATATAACCGCGCAGAAGACCTCAAACCACAACCTCACTCTCCGTCTTTTCAAAGTGATGCGGTTTGTTATAACGCCTGCAAAATATCAGATGATGTAGAAGCCAAAGCATTGATCGGTATGACGCAAAGCGGTTATACTGCTTTTATGCTGAGCAGTTATCGTCCATATTCCCCGCTGTATATTTTTACCAAAGAAAGAACGCTTGTGAATCAGTTGAGTTTAAGCTGGGGCGTACGCGCATTTTATTATGCCGAAGAAACCAGCCTGGATGGCATTATTCACGACCAGATAGAGATATTGAAAGAAAGAGGTTTTATTAACCCCGGCGATGTAGTGGTAAATACCGGCAGCACACCGGTAGATCTTCACCTGCCAACCAATATTATTAAACTTACAAAGGTTGAATAACGCAATGGTGAATAGTTAATATTTAAATAGATAACAAACAGCTTACCTATAAAAAAATCACGCACAATTTACATTGGCCATCTTAAGCATTTTAAAAAGATTCCTGTTTCAACGGGAATCTTTTTTTATTTTGAGACGATATTATTTAATCAACACTATTTATGAAACAGTGCCTGCTTATTCTCAGTTTATTTTTGACAGTTTTTATCAACGCCCAGGAAGTGAATATCATTCCCAAACCTTACCGTGTAGAAATGCAGGATGGTAATTTTACATTGAGCGCCGCTACACAACTCGTGCTGTCAGAAACCGGTATGGAAAGATCTGCGCAGTTTCTGAATGATTATCTTGATAAATTCTACGGCTTTCATTTGCAGGTGATACGCAATGGCGCTTTTCATAATAAAACAAACATCATTACGCTTGATTATGAAAAAATGGATAACCCGGTTCCGGGCGCATATCTCATTGACCTGACCAGAACAGGCATTTCAATCACAGGCGATAATTCACTCGGTAGTTTCTATGGTATTCAATCACTGATCCAGTTGTTGCCGCTGGAAAAAAAGAAGAGCCTGATACTCCCCTGTCTTACAATTGACGACCAGCCACGTTTCGCCTACCGCGGTATGCATCTCGATGTAGGCCGGCATTTTTTACCGGTTGAGTTTGTAAAACAATACATCGATTTTATCGCCATGTACAAAATGAATACGTTTCACTGGCATCTCACCGAAGATCAGGGCTGGCGGATCGAAATAAAAAAATACCCCAAACTCACACAAATTGGTGCGTACAGGAACGGAACCATTATCGGGCATCATCCCGGCACCGGCAATGACAATACAAAATATGGCGGTTTTTATACGCAGGAACAGATCAAAGACATTGTAAAATATGCTTCCGACCGTTTCATCACCATCATTCCTGAGATCGAATTGCCCGGCCACGCTTCGGCAGCCATCGCGGCTTATCCGCAATTAAGTTGTTTTCCGGAGGAATCAACAAAGCATTTACCCAAAGTTACCTGGAGTGGCGACAGTACCGGCAAACAGGTGCAGCAAAGCTGGGGCGTTTACCCTGATGTCTTTTGCCCGAGTGAATACACATTTAAATTTATCGAGAATGTAATGGATGAAGTGATACAACTCTTTCCCGGAAAATACATTCATATTGGCGGGGATGAATGCCCCAAAGACAATTGGAAACGCTCTGATTTCTGCCAGCAGCTCATCAAGGAAAAAGGTTTGAAAGATGAACATGGGCTGCAGAGTTACTTTATTCAGCGAGTTGAACAGTACCTGAACAGCAAAGGAAAACAGATCATTGGCTGGGACGAGATACTCGAAGGCGGCCTCGCACCAAATGCAACCGTAATGAGCTGGCGTGGGGAAAAAGGCGGTATCGATGCGGCTAAAGAAAAACACAATGTGATCATGACGCCGGGCGCCTGGATGTATTTTGATCATTCACAAACCAAAAATGAAGATTCAGTAACCATCGGCGGTTATACCACAGTGCAAAAAGTGTATAGTTATGAGCCTTTACCTGCTGAATTGTCTGCTGAAGAAGCAAAGTACGTATTGGGTGCGCAGGCAAATGTGTGGACAGAATATATGAGTAACCCCTCAAAAGTAGAATACATGATCTTTCCACGGATGAGTGCGCTGAGTGAAGTTTTATGGAGCCGTAAAGAATCAAGAAACTGGCCCGATTTTGAAAAAAGAATGCTCGCTGAGTTTAACCGGTATGATTGGTTGGGACTTACGTACAGCAAAGCAGTTTTCGATAAAGCAAATAATTAACTGGCATTAACCCGCATTATTTCTCTGTTATTTATGCCGATTAATGCTGTTTATTTCGATATTTTAACTCATTTCCTGCAAAGACTGTGTATTTTTGTAGAAAATGCAAACCTATGATGAATATGGTAGATTCTTTTGAAAAGATACCCGTAAAAATATTCCCATCTTCAGAAACCGGGTCGCATTTTGTAGCCGCTGAAATAGCCAAACTCATCCGGGATAAAACTGCAAATAAAGAAAAATGTGTGTTAGGCATGGCAACCGGTTCAACACCAATACACTTATATGCAGAATTAGTGCGTATGCATCGTGAAGAGGGATTAAGTTTTCAAAACGTTATCACTTTTAACCTTGATGAATATTACCCGATCGAGAAAGATGCTTTCCAGAGTTACTGGAGTTTTATGCACCGCCATCTTTTTGATCATATTGATATTGACCCGGCAAACATCCATCTTCCCAACGGCAACTGGCCAAAAGAAGAGATCAAAAAATACTGCGCCGAATACGAAACGCAACTGGAAGAAGCCGGTGGCATCGATCTCCAGGTACTTGGAATTGGTTTGAACGGGCATATTGGTTTTAATGAGCCCGGTTCAAGTATCTATTCCAAAACACGGCTCGTAAACCTCGATAATACTACACGCATCGCCAATACATACGAGTTCCACAATATTTCAAAAGTGCCGAGGTTAGCAGTTACGATGGGCATCAGTACGATCCTGAAAGCTAAAAGGATATTATTGATGGGCTGGGGGCAGAAATCAACCGTGATCGCAAAATCTGTTGAAGGAAATGTAACGGAACAGATACCTGCGAGCATTCTGCAGCAGCATAACGACTGCACGTTTGTGATAGATCAACCGGCAGCTGCTGAACTTACCCGCATCAAATCGCCATGGCTCACGGGCGAATGTACCTGGACACCGGAAATGGTTAAACGCGCCGTGATCTATATGGCTTTGAAACTAAACAAATCAGTACTAAGCCTCACAGCCGATGACTATCTCGAAAACGGCCTTTCCGATCTGTTGGTCGAGCGCGGAGATGCATATGAGATCAATTTGCAGGTCTACTATCTGCTCCGCGACAGCATAACAGGCTGGCCTGGCGGCAAACCAAATGCAGTGATACCGGCACACCCTGAAAGAAGCGCCCCGCATCCAAAAAGATGCCTCATCTTCTCCCCCCACCCTGATGATGATATTATAAGCATGGGCGGAACATTTATGCGTTTGCACGACCAGGGCCACGAAGTACATGTTGGCTACCAAACCAGCGGCAATATTGCCGTTACGGATGAATTCGTGACACGTTTTATCGATTTCGCTGTTGGGTTTGAAGAAATGTTCGGGATCGATAACCACAAGAGCCAGGAAATTCTCACTGCTGCGCGTCAATATATATCTGCGAAGCAGAAGAACCAGGCTGATACCAATGAGATCCGTTCTATTAAAGGATTGATCAGAAGATGCGAGGCAAAAGCAACCTGCCGTTATGTTGGGCTCACAGACGACCGGTGCCATTTTATGAACCTTCCGTTCTATGAAACCGGCGCCGTTGAAAAAAAACCGATGGGTGAAGAAGATGTATTGATCACCATGAAATTGTTAAAGGAGTTAAAACCGCACCAGGTCTATTGCGCGGGTGACTTGGCAGATCCGCACGGGACACATAAAATTTGCCTGGAAATTGTATTTGAAAGTTTAAGCCGGCTTAAAGAAGCGGGTGAACCATGGATCAAAGACTGCTGGGTATGGTTATACAAAGGCGCCTGGCAGGAATGGGACATATCAGAAATTGAAATGGCCATACCGATGAGTCCCGACCAGGTAATGAAAAAACGATTCGGCATTTTTATACACCAGTCGCAAAAAGACATGGTTCCTTTCCAGGGAACAGACAGCCGCGAATTCTGGCAGCGCGCAGAAGACAGGAATGCAAATACTGCAGATCTGTACGCAGCTTTAGGTATGACCAAATATGCAGCTGTTGAAGCATTTGTGAGATGGCATTATTAACATGTTTTACAATCTGAACCTGTTATTATTTCGAGATTTTTTTACCGTAGAGCCACAGAGAAACAACGGTTCAGCAGAGTATTGGAATAGTACAACACGTTGGTATTATTAATTTTCGAGTGCTTATTTTTGCCTGATGATGAATGATCGGGATAAAGTAAACCAGGCAATAGCAAAAGCCTGGAGAACAGCATGGACAGATAGGCGCTTCAGAATAAAAACTGTGATCGGCAGTATCTTTCTTTTTTGTGTGCTGGTATATCTTCCTGTATTCTTCGGCAGTATTGAGCAACGGCAAGGCGCCATATTGAACGACCGCTTACTGTATTACCTGCCTGCGGTAGATTTTTCCATACCTATGTTTATCATTATCTGGTCGATGACCTTGTTAATTTTATATCGGTGCGCGCAGGATCCTTCTTTATTTATTCTTTTTCTTTTTTCATTCATTCTCTTGTCGTTTTCGCGGATGATAACGATCCTGATTTTTCCACTCGAACCGCCCGTTTCATTGATACCGCTCAAAGACCCGCTGATCGGTATATTTTATGGCGGCACGGAAGTATTTATCAAAAAAGATCTTTTTTATTCGGGCCATACATCCGTACAGTTCCTGATATTTCTTTGTGTAAAAAAGAAAAATGATAAGATCATCAGTTTACTGGCAACTATTATTGTAGGGATACTGGTGTTGATACAGCACATCCATTTTACGATCGATGTAATTGCCGCGGCCGTGATCCCGTATTTTATATACCGTTTAGGAAAATGGCTGGCTGAATATTAGAATGCTTCCCCAAGCTGCAGGTAAAATCCACTGTTCTTTCCCTGGCCGATACCATAATCAACACGAAGGTTTAATTTTTCTTTTGTATCGAGCGCAAACCGGATACCGCCGCCATAAGAATATTTCAGGTCGTTAATGGCATAGTCGGCGAAGTTTCTTGTTACACTTCCGGTGCCTCCAAAAAGAACCGCACCAAACCGTTTATAAACAGGGAACCGATATTCCGCCTGTATGACCGATTGATCCTGGTCTTTGTATCTGCCATCATAATATCCACGCATCCTGTTGGCGCCGCCGAAAGATGCGAGGCTGCGCAAGGGCACATCTCCCCCATTGCTGAAAGTAAAGAATTGAAAAGCCAATACCTGTTTGTTAAATAGCGGTATATATTTTCTCAGGTCAACCACATAATTGGTATAGACATAATCTGATCCCAGGTACTTATCAAAATGATTAAATGAAAGCTGGCAGAACGCACCTTTTGAAGGGGCAAACGCATTGTTCCTTGTATCATAGGTGATACTCGACCCCAGGCCGGCCACATGATAATTGGTTCTTCCGGGAACATTCTCTTTATCAAACAACCCTCCTGCCTGGTATTGTATGTCCCACACTTTCTGCATTTCAAACAAGAGCCCGATAAATAAATGCGACGCTACTTTATGCAGCAGGTGGAGATAAATGTAGAACTGGTTGAATTTATATGATTCAACAGCGCTGTCAGGCGTATTTTTTCCAAGCCCCCAGAATTTGTCCGGATAAGAACTAAAAGAGACCTGTTCATTCAGAATAAATTTCTCGCGGTCGAAATACTGAGACCCGTTCAATGCTGTGATCAGCTGTTTTTTTGTGGAATACAATAATAACAGCTGCATGTTTGACGTTCTAGAAACCGTATCTTTAGATGAGAGACGGAATGTAGAAGAGCCGACCGTTCCAAAGGACCAGCCGGTTTCGATAGATTTTGCAATAACGGGGAAAACTAAAATATGTTTCCGTTTTAAACTATCGGATTGTGAATAACTAAGGGTGTTCAATGAGAAAACAACCAAAAACAAGCAAAAAAAGCGAAGGGGCATACCAACTTTTTTCATAATAAAAGGCGTAAATTAACCTCTTATACTTTAACCGGGTAAAAACTCTGTATAAATTGCTTAGATTTGCTCGCTTTTTATACGTTACAAGTTTACAATTTTGTAATAATTAATTAACATTACACTACTAATTAACGCAATAGAGTTAAGAATGAAAAAATGGGATAGTCATTTTCAGCTGGGAGATACTGTAACCGAGGAGCAATTGAAGTTTTTTGATAAGCACGGCGTTATAGTATTCAGGAATTTTATCAGCAAAGAAAAAGTGGCCGTCTATATCAATGAAATCAAACGCCTTGAAACACAGTGGCTCGAAGAACAGCGTGACAAGGTCAACGGGATTCCATTGAAATTTGGCAAAGACGAACACGGCAACAAAACTATACAACGGTTCTGTTTCAGTTCATTGTATAGCGATGAGTTGCATAAACTGCTGGAAGAACCCAGGCTTAAAGCCCTGATGGCTTTCCTGAGCCCGTATGAAGGAAGGATTGCAGAAAATGAAAAAGACGGGCTTGTGGTTAATAATTATATCAATACACCGAACAGCACTTTTACCCAAATGGGCTGGCACACCGATGCACCGCGGGATCTGTTTCTCGGGCAGAAGATCATGCCGATGCTGAACGTAGGTATTCATCTTGATGAATGCCCCTTTGAAAATGGCGGCCTCCGCGTATTGCCCGGCACACATAAGCAGAATGTTTTGAAACTGTTGTTTGGTAAAAAATATTTTATTGATAACAACGATGATGCACGCGAAGCCGGTTTTGATATGCATGCCGGTGATCTTTCTGTACATGATGGTCGTTTATGGCACAGGGTAAAACAATCGCCTAAATTTGGAGAAGAGAGCCGCAGGCGCGTTATGTATGTTCCGCTGGTTACCGGTAAGTACAAACCTAAAGATGAGAACAGCAAAACACCGTTCTATCACAGGTTTACTTCAAAAGTGCATCATTAAAATACATTCATCATATCATTAAACATATTCTGAAAAGGTCAACATCGTGTTGACCTTTTTCAATACAAAACCATTCTATGTTGTACGCACTTATTACCGGGGCCAGTAAAGGAATTGGTAAAGCTATTGCTGAAGAACTTGCCGCAAGAAATACCAACCTTTTACTGATCGCACGCAGCGAAGCTTTGCTGAAAGAATCAGCTGCCGCCCTTTCAAAAAAATATTCAGTCAAAACAGATTGGCTTGCGATAGACCTGGCTGATCCTTCCGCTTCTTCCAGGATCATTGCCTGGGCAAAAGAAAAGGGTTATGAAATAAATATCCTTGTAAATAATGCCGGTTACGGGTTGAGCGGTGCATTTGAAAAATATACGGCAGCCGAACATCGCGACATGATGCAGGTAAACATGCATGTGCCGGTAGAATTATCCAGCCTCTTGATACCGGAATTAAAGGAACATCCTGAAAGTTATATCCTGAATATTGTTAGCTCAGCAGCTTACCAGGCCGTTCCGGGTTTGATGGTCTATGCAGCCAGCAAATCATTTTTGCTGAGTTTCAGCCGGGGATTACAATATGAATTACGTAAAACAAATATTTCAGTAACAGCCGTAAGCCCGGGCGGAACCGATACGGGTTTTGCAGACCGTGCCAAAGTAGGTATCAAAGCGGTCAAAGCCGGTGAAAAATTAAATATGACACCAGAAGCTGTTGCAAAAATTGCAGTGGATGCTATGTTTGCCCGCAAAACAGAAACCATTACCGGTTTTGTAAATAAACTGGGTGCATTCTTTGTATGGTTGTTACCGAAAAAGCTGACGGAAAAAACTGCAGCAGGTATTTACGGGCTCGATTAATTTACAGAATCAACACGATTGGTTTTGCCGATTCTTGATAAGCCATTATATTTGCAGCCCCAAACGGGAATGGCTGCGTAGCTCAACTGAATAGAGTACCTCACTACGGATGAGGGGGTTTCAGGTTTGAATCCTGACGCGGTCACACTTACACTACAACTCGAAATCCTGTAAATCATTTGTTTACAGGATTTTTAGTTTCATCTCTTTTGTTTAAACACGTTTTTCGCAGGATTCCGCTTCACCATATTCACGGGCATTGAGTTGCATCAGGCAATCCCAGAACCGAACTTTCACCTGAGGTTAACCTTTGATTTTATGCTACCGGCAACTACCTTTGTATGATGATAAAGAAATTCATCGTTGCAACGGCATCCTTATTTTGTGTTTGCAATACCGTTTTCGCCTGGAGCCGCGAAGGGCATCAAATGGTTGTTGAAGTTGTTTCCCGGTTATTAAGCAACAACACGAAAGAAAAAAATTTAAGCACTGCTGCTACATCTTTACCTGTGCAACAAACCACACAACAAAAAACGGAACAAACATTCACCGCATTTGAAGCAAAGGATCATACCGGTGAAAAAATAACGGTATGCGATAAAGTATTCGGCACACGCTTCTTGGAAAACTCAAACGGCCAACTGACATTCTTAAATTTAGGTGCAGCATATCCAAACAGTCCATTCACCATAGTGATCTTCGGTAACGAACGCGCGAATTTTAAAGAGAAGCCCGAACTGTATTACAACAATAAAAAAGTTTGCGCAACCGGCCTCATCAAAGAATATAACGGCAAACCGGAAATGATCATTACAAAAGAAGACGAGATAAAAATTGCCAATTGATATACAATTGCTTCTGCAACTTGTGATAGTTGAAAACAGTTTTGGCTATGGTTTTGAGAACATTACCTGAAAAACCGCATTAACTTTTATTCGATGGCTTACATGATATAGCTGCAGTCAGAACTCACGCGGCTGATTTTTGATTATGCAATCTGTAAGAAACACGCCAACTTGGAGTACCAATTCAAAAAAAGATCAGCGTGACCGAAAAACAGCGGCAGGAAATACTGGAAGAGTGGCTTAGACTGCATAAAGGGATCATCTTCAAAATCGTACGGGCATATACCATCTCAGATCACGACGATCTTTTCCAGGAGATCATGGTTCAGGTATGGCGTTCCATTCCTTCATTCCGCAAGGAATGCGCTGTTTCCACGTGGTTATACCGCATTGCACTTAACACAGCTATCAGGTGGGTCAAAAAAGAAAAAAAACATTCGGATACCCGGTCGCTCGATCAGGTTCAACATCTACTACAGGAAGATACGCTGACAAATGAGGAAAGGCTGAACTGGTTGTACACGGAAATACACAAGCTCGATAAAATTGACCGCTCCCTTGTTTTGCTGCTGCTCGAAGGTTTCAGTTATAAAGAGATGTCCGCAATACTGGGCATCGGTGAATCGAATGTGGGCGTAAAGATCAATCGCATAAAAAAACAACTGATTGCAAAATCTAAAAAATTTGATACCGATGGAATTTGATGAAATGAAAAAAGTATGGGATGCACAAAACAACCAGCCTGTTTATAACATCGATGAAAAAGCATTGCTTGACCGCATTCAATCCAAGATGGATATTGTACTTCGGGCTACCAGTATCAGCGAGTGGTGTTTGATCCTCATTAATCTTATTGTAGGTATCGTATTGCTCAACCGCGATCCTTTCAGATCGGGCAATATATTTCTGTCCATAGAAGCAGGCTGGATGTTTTTGGTTGTTGTGTATCTGGCGATCAACCGAAGCCGTAGAATAAAAGCCAGCCGCCAGTTCGATCGTTCCGTTCGCGGTGATCTGGATCATTCCATTTCACTTCTCGATTACCAGATGCGTATTTCTCAAATCGTTAGCTGGAATTTACTTCCCCTTGGATTGATAATGATTGGCGCAGGCTGGGAATCCGGAAAATTATGGAAGGTGAGCCTGGTAATATTGATTTCATTTTCATTAGCCCTTTACGTTACCAGGGCAGGGTATCGCTCGAACAAAAAAAGAAAGCGCATACTTCTGGAACTAAAAGAAAAATTGGATGCAGATATCTAAAAAATATAATCAAAAAACAAGGCGGATTTATTGATTGGCCGGAGAGTGTCCGTACAATTGATCGAGGTAGTATGCGCATATGGTATCCCGGATATTTACCAAAAGCCATATGCGGAGTAATCAAATAAAACCGTACTCGGTTTTGTATGAAAACAGCGTTTTTCATCCTTATCAAAAATCCTTGCTCGAAATAAGAATAAAATATACTTTTAATTGGAATATAAAACGGCATAAAGAAAAATCTCATGAAGCTAACACGCCGCAAGTTCTTACAAAGCTTCTTCATTGTCTCCACGATAATAACAAAGAAAGGTTGGGCAACCAAGTCCCGCAAGCCGGCAACTGAGCGCCGCGACCTCTTTCCACAGGGTGTGGCATCGGGCGACCCCACTCCTAACAGCGTAATCTTATGGACGAGGCGCCCACCGATAAAGGGCAGTTCTACCAGTAAACTGGCCGTTGAAATTGCAACAACCCCCGAATTCACTAAAATCCTGGCAAGTGGTACTGCGAATGTTAGTGCTGATTCTGATTGGACATGCCGTTTCCTGGCTGGAGACCTCAAACCCAATCGCGAGTATTGGTATCGTTTTATTGATGACAATGGTTTCGCAAGCCGGATTGGCCGCACCATAACGGCAACCAGCAACGATTCAGATACACCCGTTCGTTTTACCTTTGTATGTTGCCAATGCCCTAACGAAGGTGCCTTGAATGCTTACCGAAAGATGATCTTCGAGGATGAAGCACGCCCGGAGGATCAGCGACTAAATTTTGTATTGCACCTGGGGGATTTTATTTATGAAGTTACCTGGTATGCCGAAGATAATCCAAATGGAAACCGCGGCCGACGCATCAGAGATCTGTACAAGTTTCCGCAAGGCCGAAAGGTTAGCAATTTTCATCTGCCGGTTACCCTGGAGGATTATCGTACCCTCTACCGTGCATATCTCGAAGATCCCGATTTGCAGGATGCCCGTGCGCGTTGGCCTTTTGTATGTGTTTGGGATAATCACGAATTTGCCTGGGCAGGGTACCAAAGCCAGTATGTGGCAGGGGGTGGTTACAGCGCTCCCGCACAAAACCAGAAAATCTCTGCCAACCAGGCCTGGTGGGAATTCATCCCTGCGCATGTAACACAACCCGGTAACCCCAGGCTCGAACATTTCAAGGCTCCGGTGGTTGTGGATACACCTCTGGGAGAACTCAATGAAGACGGGCTTTCAGAAGAACCCAATAACCTGATGGCGATCAACAGTTTGAAGATCCAGCGTGTGCAGCGTTGGGGTAAGAACGTTGATTTACTGCTCACCGACCATTGGTCATTCCGCTCTCCTGATATGTCTACTGATGATTTTGATGCTCCCGGATATCCCAGGGTCTCCCCGCAAATACCTTTTGAAATTATGAATTATGGCCGCCATTATAATGGTAATAAACCGCCGGATACCATTCGTTTCAATGGCAAGGATCTTCCCAATCCGACAAAAAATGTTCATGCCCAGACTTACCTGGGCCGGGATCAAAAACGTTGGTTCATGGAACAGCTTGGGGCTTCTACTGCAATCTGGAAGATCTGGGGACATTCCTTTGGCACTATGGAAGTGAGAAGCGATTATCAAAACCTGCCTGGCGAACTGGGTAGTGATTGGCCCAAAGATGCCGGGTATGCAGTAATAGACAACCGGTTCCTTCGGGATAAAGACGAGATATTTGATTTTATACGCGATCGGAAGATCACCGGTTTTTGTGTTGTTGGAGGTGACCGCCATGCGTTTCATGCCGGGTTAGCCTCCAAAGCGCTGCCACCGAAACCATATGAGCCGTTGGGTGTGGAATTTATTACCGGTTCCATATCGCAGCAGACCCTTTTCGAAGTGATGGAAGTAACCATGGCCAAAAACCATCCGAAGCGTGTGCTGCACCTGATTGATAAGGCCGATGGCACGGTGATCCCCTCCATGAATGTTACTCCTATGCATGGGGTACTTTCGGCTCTGAAGTTAAAGGAGACCGGAGATATGGAGCAAGCCCGTACTGTACGCAATGCGGATGTTGCGCCGCATTTGTCATTTCTCGATTTCGGCGGGCACGGCTATGGTTTAGTGACCGCTACTTCCGATCAGCTTTCGGCCGAGTTCGTGTGTATACCGCGGCCGCTTGAACGCAGCGAACGTCCGGATGGCGGTTCTTTGGCCTACCGTGTTGTGCATCGAACACGCTTATGGAAGGCGGGCGAGACACCTAAGCTTGAGCAGGAAATCCTTGAAGGCAATCCGCAGTATTCCATCTGAGTTATTATTTTCATACAAGTCCCCCTGCCCTTCTTCACAATAAATTGTATCACCTGTTAAATCTTTTCCAGGTATTCAACCATTTTCTTTCTGTGTTTTTCGTCCGGTAATTCACCTTCACCTGCTGCCATATTAGCAACAGCATGTAAAGGTTGTCTTGTAGCAGGTATCACACAGGTAACACCCGCATGTGAAATAATATACTTTAAAAAAAACTCGCTCCATGTCTTAATGCCAATTTCACTTGCCCAATCCGGCAACGATCTATTTTTCACGATCGAAAATAGGTTCCCCTCGCCAAAAGGCCTGTTGATAATCGTTGCCACACCCATGTCTTTGCACGCGGGTAACAAACGCTTCTCCGCATTGCATGATAAAACCGAATAATTAAATTGTACGAAATCAAATTTTTTCATTCCAAGCACCCGTTCGAGTTCCTGATGAAATGAATCTGTATAATGAGTGATGCCGATATATTTTATTCTCCCCTCTTCTTTCCATTTGCGTAAGGTTTGAAAATGTATTTTCCAGTCAAGTAAGTTATGGATCTGCATGAGATCTATTTTTTTCCGGCGCATGAGCGACATTGAAGTTTCCATTTGCCTGATCCCATCTTCCTTTCCTGTGATCCATACTTTGGTAGCATAAAAAAAATCATCCCTTGCCTGCATACCGGAAGTAATATCACCGATTACTTTTTCTGCCCGTCCATACATGGGCGAGCTATCGATCAGCCTTCCGCCACAAGTGTGCATAGTTTGCAATACTTCTTTCAGAACTGGGTACGCAGATGTCCCGCCCACATCAAAGGTCGACCAGGTACCTAAGCCTATAACAGGAATAGTATTACCTGAAGCTGGAATGATCCGTTCAATCATCCTCTCGTCTATTTAAGTACTTCACCCAAAAAGAAGAGGGTGTGCTGCCATGCCCTTTTTGCCATCACTTCATTGTAATCCGCAGATTTGGGATCAGTGAAAGTGTGTTTGCTGTATGCATAGGTGATCACCTGCCAGTCTGCTTTGCCCGCGTTCATTTCTTTCACCAGGCTGTTCATCACAGCTGGCGTAACGCTTGCATCTTCTGCGGGGTTTTCAATCAGGATCTTTACCGGAAGCGCCACATCGGTACGGGTGCTGTCTTTTGCCAGCCCACCATGAATAGAGATCACTCCTTTCACCGGAAAATTGGCACGCGCTGTTTCCAGGGCGCCGGTTCCGCCAAAACAATAACCGATCACAGCAATTTTATTTATGTCGGCACCTGCTTTTTTTAATTCCTCCAGCGCCAGTTCGATCCTTTTCTGGTAAAGCGTATAATTGTTACGAAACTGTCCCGCTATTTTTCCGGCAGCGTTATTGTCTGCAGGAATGTTCCCTTCGCCATAGATATCTGCAA
>Ga0206895_1009_pt2 | contig 39446 bp, 39 predicted proteins | sample Alteio_BWOrgHeat_51_FD_152967 | JGI IMG/M metagenome (GOLD analysis project Ga0206895, IMG submission 152967) | Enriched cells from forest soil in Barre Woods Harvard Forest LTER site, Petersham, Massachusetts, United States -... | ecosystem: Environmental > Terrestrial > Soil > Temperate forest >...
GCAGGCAGTGCTGCATCGGCCCGAAAATAATCATGCGTTCGGTCGGCGGATGACTTGTTTCTTCATGTTTAGATATACGGGTAGATCCCATTCCGGAAGGAGTGGGATTTTTTTTAGCACGGATTTCGCAGATTTGAAATATAAGTGAATAAATATTTGCCAAAATAAATTTGGCAGGGCCAATATAATAATCGTAATATTGCGATTGAATATGGGCGCTACAAAAACAGATCTATTCACCAAACAGCAGAATGATATCGCAGCAATGGCTAAAGCAATTGCGCATCCTGCCCGTATAGCCATACTTCAATACCTGGTGAAAAAGAATGATTGTGTTTGTGGCGATATTGTTGAAGAATTAGGATTAGCACAGGCAACTACATCACAACATTTAAAAGAATTAAAAACTGCCGGGATCATACAAGGGAATATTGACGGTGTAAGTGTATGCTATTGCATTGATCAGAAAGTGTGGAAGAAATACAAAGAATTGTTTTCCATTTTTTTTAAAGACGTGGATCTTACCGGTAAATGTTGTTAAATTTTTTTGGCTTAATTAATCGCAATATTGCAATCAATAAAAATATAGATCATGCAAACTGAAAATGAATTAAAAGAATTGGTAAGGCAGAAATATAGTGAGATCGCCTTGCAGGATAAAAGTGATAACCAGGCATCCTGTTGCGGTGCAGGCGGATGCAGTACGGAAGTATACAACATCATGACCGATGATTATACCAACCTGGAAGGTTATAACCCCGATGCGGATCTTGGTTTGGGTTGCGGCCTGCCAACTCAATTTGCAAAGATCAAAAAAGGTGATACGGTGATCGATCTGGGAAGCGGCGCTGGTAATGATGCATTCATTGCACGAAAAGAAACAGGAGACACAGGCATAGTGATCGGGATTGATTTTACACCAGCCATGATCAACCTTGCAAAAGCGAATGCTGAAAAACTTTCCTATTCAAATGTTGAGTTCAGGCAGGGCGATATTGAAAACATGCCTGTTGCCTCCAATATCGCAGATGTAATTGTAAGTAACTGCGTGCTCAATCTTGTTCCAAATAAAGATGCCGTTATCAAAGAAATTTTCAGGGCATTGAAACCTGGTGGACATTTTAGTATTTCTGATATCGTTTTAGAAGGATCGCTCCCTTCAAATATCCAGCAAGCTGCTGAAATGTATGCCGGGTGCGTATCTGGCGCAATTCAAAAGCAAGTCTATCTCGAATTGATTAAACACAATGGTTTTGAGGATATTACTATTCAAAAAGAAAAACCCATCATTGTACCCGATGATATTTTATTGAAATATTTATCACCGGATGAAATTCTGAGCTTTCGAACCGGTGGTTCAGGAATATTCAGTATAACAGTATTTGCGCAAAAGCCATTAGCTACGAAAAACTGCTGCGGCCCTGATTGCTGCAATTGAACAATGAATAAAAAATATATAAAGTCAATCATTATCATCTTATCGGTGATCATCCTCGATGCTGTTTTTTGTTTTGACCCGAAATTCACGATCATAAACTTTATCTGGTTAATACCTTTTAATATAAACAATGAAAAAAATACTGGTACTCTGTACAGGCAATAGTTGCCGCAGTCAGATCGCGGAAGGGTATCTTCGCCATTTTGCCAATGGCAGGTTTGAAGTATATAGTGCAGGAATAGAAACGCATGGTGTAAATCCCCGGGCTATTGCAACGATGAAAGAAGATGGTATTGACATCAGTGGCCATACCTCAAACAATTTGTCGGAATATTCAAAACTTGCGTTTGATTATGTGATCACGGTTTGTGATAATGCAAAGGAACGGTGCCCTTTTTTTCCATCAGCGGCCGAAAAATTCCATCACAACTTCCCCGACCCTGCGAAAGCAACCGGCAATGAAACCGAGATCACGGAAGCATTCCGGCAGGTTCGCGGCCTTATTAAATCGTATTGTCAGAACTTTATGAATGAACGGCTTGCCTGAGCCAATATAGTTGTTAACTTTAGTATGTATGAAGTACCCGGCTTATATATTAACCACCCTGATGCTGTTCTTTATGGCACAGCCATTCGTGGTTAATTGCCAGGCACAGATAAAAACTGTTTCACAAATAACAGGTTGTTGCGGCGGCAAAAGTTGTCATAAAAAAGAAAAGGATCAGAAAACAGAAGGCAAGGATTGTGACAGGACAAATGCCTGTAACCCGTTTGCCGGTTGTTCAAGTTGCCAGTATATTGCTGTTTCTAAATTCTTTTATGCTTCCATGAGTACCCAGGCCGGTATAACAAAAGAAATTCCTGCGCCAGAAAATATTACACAAGGGTTCAGCAATGATTGTTTTCATCCGCCGGAGCGGATCTTTGTTTAAACCGTACAAATATTTTTTACATTTTAAATTTCATTTATGAAACATATCATATTAGGTATCTGCACGCTCATGGTTGTGGCAACCGGTTTTGCCGGAGATACCAAAAAACCTGTTGCAAAAGCAAAGGCCAAAACGGAATGCACTTCTGCAAATTGCAAAGACCCGAAGAACTGTAAAGACCCAAAGGATTGCAAGAATAAAGGATGTGCAAAAACATGCACCGCTTCATGCACCGGTAAATAAACCTGTAGCTTGAATAAAGGCCCGCCATTTATCATGGCGGGTTTTTTATTAAAGGTGCTTTATAATATACCCGGAAGAAAAATCAAGCCGCAGATTCGCAGATTGATTCCTGCAAAACGAATCTGAGGCTTATAATGTAAGAGAAATAAAAAAGCCTGTTGCATTCATGCAACAGGCTTTTATTGATAAAATAAATTTATTCGCCGCCACCAAACCTAACCACACCGCCCGGGCCACCGGAACCACCCATCATATCCATCATCATCTTTGAAAATTCCTGGCGTGTTACCGCTTTTCCTTTTTTGGGTTCTTTCAGTTCTTTTGCATCAACTGTTTTCTTTACTTCAGTAGCAGTGAAAACAGTAGTGCCGTTATCAACATCCAATTGCAAAATAACGCCGGGTAACTGGCCGTAATTTTCCGGCCCAACAGGGCTTACAATATCATCTGCGTACCAGGCAACTACTTCTACTTCTTTTCCCGGTATTTGTTTTTGTGTGGTTGTATCGGGTGTTGTGTTTCCGCCACCCATCACCATACGCCTGATGACACCGCTTCCCGACTGCATTACTTTGCGCGTGGCTTTATGACAATTGTGGCCAAGTATCTGCCTGGTATCGGTACTCAATTTCCATGGCTGCTGTTTGATGCTGTCGATGATCAGAAAATTTTTTCCGCCGAGTTCAGATGTCTGAACGGATTTTGATTGTGCGAAATTTTTATAAAGATCGCCGCCGCCGGCTGCACCCATACGCATGATCACGCGCGCACCACCGCCGCCTGCAAACGGATCGGGCGCTTCATCTTCCGGAACCACTTTATACATAGACACGCTGTCGCTGAAAAGCAGCATGTATTTAGTAGTTCTGAACTCAGGGATCATAGCCCTCATCTGTTCATCCTGGATGGTCTTGTACATGTTCACTTTCTGTTCGTAGTAAATGGTGCCCTCTTTTACCTGGGCGTTCAAAGCAGTTAAACTTACAGAAGCTGTAAGTAAGAAAAATATTTTTTTCATGTGTTCGGTTTTATGGCCCAAATCTAATCCCGGCGAGTGTTAAGTAGCCTTGTTCAAAGGTTAATTAAGGTTAATAAAAAGAACAGCCCGCAAAAAGGGTATTTATATTTGTAAGAACATGTATAAACTCAGGTTATCCCGTGTGCTGCTGGTTGCTGCTATCCTGTTGATAGTGGCGTTCCAGTCTTATTGGATCAACCGTCTCTACAAAGAAGAATGGCAGGGATTAAGAAAAGAAACCAACGGCATATTCAGGGATGTTATTTATAATGTGCAGGTTGAACGCTTTAAAATCAAAACAGATTCATTTTACCAGCGGAAGACCAATAATCTTTTTGCACTAAATGCAGTGAATGCGCTGCGCCGTGATGCTGCGGATACAAAAAAAATTTCGGATCAGAAGATCGATTCTCCCGCTGCACATACAAAAAAAGGGGTCGTGTTTACTTATAATGTACATGATACTTTTTCTTCCGGCCGGCCCGAAAATATTATAATCAATGGCCTGAGTGTTTCGCCCGAAGTTCTGGAAAGATCAAATAAACAGCGCCCCATCAGTAATGTAAAACTTCCCCCGATGATCGACACCACAGTGATCCAGGGAATGACCCAATCGGGTGTTAGTGTAGTGGTGTTTAACAGGCATAAAGTAAACGATTCTTCTATTGCCACACCACGAACCGCTGCAATGCCGAGCACCGTTATTGCCAATACTTCCGGTGGATACACGGTAAAAAAAATATTTCCGGCAATAAGAAAAACAACGGCTACGCTTGATATGCGTGGCGTAGCAACAACATTACCCGAGAAAGCTTTTATCCGCCTGATCACAAACGGTAAAGCATTGGATGATACACTGTCTATTCTGAAATTAGATTCAGTTTATAAAAAGGAATTATCAAAAGCGGGCATACCCATCAGCTTTTTTATTAAAACGGGAAAGGACGATTCATTGCATTGGAAAGACACGATCAGCGCCGTACAATTCAGCACCAGCCCGGCAACGGTTGGCTTAACAAACCCCAATTGGTATCAGGCAGGTTTTGAAAATCCAACAACGTACCTGTTGAAGAAAATATCGCTGCAGATACTTTTTTCATTGTTCCTGATCGCATTTACTTCCGTCACTTTTATTTTCCTGTACCGCAATCTAGTGGCGCAACGCAAGCTGACGGAAATGAAGAACGATTTCATCAGCAACATCACGCACGAATTAAAAACACCGCTGGCCACAGTAAGCGTAGCAGTGGAAGCATTGCGGAATTTTGGCGGCATACAAAACCCGGTTCGCACAAAAGAGTACCTTGATATTTCTGCTGCCGAGCTGCAACGGCTCAGTTTGCTGGTTGATAAAGTACTCAAACTTTCCTTATTCGAGAACAGGGAACTGGAACTGAAAAAAGAAGTATTCGACCTGAAACAGCTGACGGAAGAAGTATTGAATACAATGAAGCTGCAGTTTGAAACACATCGTGCAAAAGTGAACCTCGAGATACAGGGACTGTATTTTAACATCAATGCAGACAGGCTGCATATAACCAGTGTTATCTTTAACCTGCTGGATAATGCGATCAAATACAGCAAAGACAAAGTAGAGATAACGATACGTTTGCAGCATTTATCAGACACCATTGTATTGCAGGTAGAAGACAAAGGCATTGGCATACCATCGGATTTTAAAACAAAAATATTCGACAAATTTTTCCGCGTACCAACCGGCAATCATCATAATATTAAAGGATACGGGTTGGGATTGAGTTATGTAGCGCATGTGATAGAACGACATGATGGAACCATTTCTGTAGAGAGCGAACAAGGCAAAGGAAGCATATTCACTATTAAATTCCCCGTTACATGAGCATAAAAGTTTTATATGTAGAAGATGAATTGTTTCTTGGCAAGATCGTAAAAGAAACTCTTGAGCTGAGAGGGTTTGATGTGGTTATGGAAAGCGATGGCGCCGATGTGATCAGATCTTTTGAAACCAACCGCCCGGATATTTGTGTGCTTGATGTAATGCTTCCCAACCGCAGCGGTTTTGAACTCGCGGAAGACATCCGCAAACTGGATGACGATGTGCCGGTTATTTTTCTTACAGCCAAAACACAAACGGATGATGTGGTGCAGGGTTTCAAACTTGGCGGCAATGATTATATCCGCAAACCATTCAGCATGGAAGAACTGATCGTGCGTATAGAAAATGCATTGCGTTTGAGAAAAGATGAACCGCTGACCATTGTTGGCGATATGATCGTGCTTGGCAAATACCAGTTCCATTTAAATAAACAGGTATTGGGCATTGGCGGTGAAGAACGCAAATTGTCTTACCGCGAAAGCGAATTACTAAAATATCTTTTCCAGCACCGCGACCAGGTGATCGACCGCCGCGACCTGTTGAATCATATCTGGGGCAACGATTCGTTTTTTAACAGCCGTAATTTAGATGTGTATATTACCAAGATACGCGGTTACTTGAAAGACGATCCTTCCATCGAGATCATTACCATCAAAGGCGTGGGTTACCGTTTTGTAACTGCGTAAGGCGTTTGTCATAAAGTATTTGCCATCCTGTGTTTGTTTATTAATTTTCCATCAGCATTTTTCACCTGATAAAAACAAACGCCATGGTTTACGATTCTTTTGTTACCACCACTTTTGATATTAAAGGTTACCGCATCACCGAACAGCTCGGCGTAGTACGCGGCATTACCGTTCGTTCAAGAAGCCTGCTGGGTAATATCGGCGGCGGCTTGCAAAGCCTTTTCGGCGGCAATATCACCATCTATACAGAGTTATGCGAAAGGGCGAGACAGGATGCTTACCGCGACATGCTCATGCACGCCGAGAGCCGCGGAGCCAATGCCATCATCGGTGTTCGCTATGATGCGAATGATGTGATGTCGGGCATTACAGAAGTGTTGTGTTATGGTACGGCGGTTAAGATAGAGAAGGAATAATTTTGGTGAACGGGCAATGGTTAATGGTCAATTCTTTATTCACCATTGCCCATTCACTATTCACAAACTTGGCTTCCCTTCCCTACCTTTGCGTTTCGAAAAGCTTACCTATGAATGAACAATTTGTAAAACGCATTGGTGAAGAGTTGGCTGAAATAAAATCTGCCGGCCTGGAAAAAAAAGAACGCATCATTACCAGTGAACAGGGTCCGGAAATAACGGTTAACGGAAAAAAAGTATTGAATTTCTGCGCCAATAACTATCTCGGGCTTTCATCCCATCCCAAAGTAATTGAAGCGGCGCACAAAGCCATTGATACACATGGCTACGGAATGAGCAGTGTGCGTTTTATCTGCGGTACGCAGGATATTCATAAAGAACTCGAACAGAAGATCGCAGATTTTCTGCAAACAGAAGATACCATTTTATATGCCGCCGCATTCGATGCCAATGGCGGTGTATTTGAACCGCTGTTCGGAGAACAGGATGCTATTATCAGCGATGCACTGAATCATGCTTCCATTATTGATGGCGTACGTTTATGTAAAGCGCAACGTTTGCGATACGAACATAATAATATGGACGACCTGGAAACAAAACTGAAAGAAACATCGGGCTGCAGAAGCAGGATCATTGTAACCGATGGCTCATTCAGCATGGATGGAACGATCGCGCAGCTGGATAAGATCTGCGGGCTCACTGATAAATATGATGCGATCGTGATGATCGATGAATGCCACTCATCCGGCTTTCTTGGCAAAACAGGCAGAGGCACACATGAATACAGGAATGTGATGGGAAGGATCGATATCATTACCGGCACACTGGGTAAAGCATTGGGTGGCGCCAGTGGCGGATTTACATCGGGCAGGAAAGAAATTATTGAAATGCTTCGCCAGCGGAGCCGACCTTATCTTTTCTCAAACACAGTGGCGCCAAGCATTGTGGGCGCTTCCATTGCAGTGCTTGATATGTTAACCGAAACCACCGAGCTGCGTGATAAACTTGAATACAATACAAAATATTTCCGCAGTAAAATGACGGAAGCGGGCTTTGATATCAAACCCGGCGATCATCCCATCGTTCCCATTATGTTGTATGATGCGGTAGTTGCACAGAATTTTGCGGCAAAATTATTAGAAGAAGATGTGTATGTGATCGGGTTCTTCTTTCCCGTAGTTGCCAAAGGCCTCGCAAGAATCCGTGTACAGTTAAGCGCCGCACACAAACAGGAACACCTGGATAAAGCGATCGCCGCATTTACGAAGGTTGGGAAAGATCTGGGAGTGTTGAAGCACTAATTAGTGGCTAATAATGCGGTGTGCTATTAAACACATAGATACATAGTTATAGAAAAAGGAAAACATAAGTCTAATCTATGTGACCTATATCTTTCCTATGTATCTATGTGTTTAAATAAATGTCGCTTGAATTGGCAACCAAAAGATAAAATCGTGAATCCGCAAAATTGTAAGATGAAAATAGTTATTTCAATAGCACAACACATCAGTCGATAATTAGTAATTGAATACGGCAACAAAAATTATGAAAATGAAATTTATATCAACCAGGAATCTTTTTTTATTACTAATTATTAACTACTCATTACTAATTATAACCTCCTGTTCTCCGAATAATGTAAAAACCGACGATAGCTTAAAAAAATATTTCGATCAATATAATGTAACCGGCACATTTGGTTTGTATGATAATGGCACGGGACAGTTTGTGATATATAATTTATCACGCTTTAAAGACTCGGCCTATTTGCCTGCATCAACTTTTAAAATCGTTAACGCATTGATCGGGCTTGAAACGGGAAGGATCGCAAATGAAAAGATGGTGATCAAATGGGATGGCGTGATCCGCAGGTTTCCAAACGGCGATACTGCGAAAGACTGGAACAAGGATCTCACGATGGAAGAAGCATTCAAAGTTTCGGCGCTGCCTTATTACCAGGAAGTTGCCCGCAGGATCGGAAAAGATACTATGCAGCATTGGCTCGACAGTTTGAAATATGGTACACACAAGATCACCACAACCATCGATTCATTCTGGATCGATAATTCTTTAAAGATCACACCAGACGAAGAAATGGGCCTTGTTAAAAAATTATATTTCGGCCAGTTGCCATTTCAGAAACGTTCGCAGGATATTGTAAAAAAAGTGATGCTGCAGGAAAGCAATGCAAATTATAAACTGAGTTATAAAACCGGGTTGGGTTTTCGCGAGAACGGCAACATGCTCGGATGGATCGTTGGCTGGATAGAAGAAAACAGGCATCCTTACTTTTTTGTACTCAATATAGAAGGCCCGCCTGATGCCAAACTCTCAACGGCCAGAATGGATATCCTGAAAGCAATCCTGAAACAGAATGATTTCTTTGAAGGAAAGCGGTAGGTATGATTAACTATATTATTTCGGGGATCATTATTCTTCTTGGCGCTTCCATTATGTTTACACATTTCGCCGCAGTAAAAGCTCCGAAAAGATCCTGCTAAGCCTGATATCGGTAGCCCTTTAAATACAGATTTACGACAGATTTGAGCAATGTAGAAATTACTGCTCATATCGGGAACTTATTACTGCTTTTTCAGGCCTGCCAGTTCACCAGCTATAGGTTGTTTTGATCGCAGCTCTTCAAGGGCAAGTTGAACTTTCCCCCATTTTTTCATAGCTTTTTTACTGATCTGGAGATCATTTTTTTTGGCGTAGAAATCGAGAATGTTTTGTTTTTCACTGGTGCTCACCGAATCAAAATGTGTTGACTCGAGTTTTAAGACCCAGTCATTGTAACATTCATCTGCAAGCCTGTATTCTCCCGCTACTGTTTTTTTTCCGGTATCGTAATCAATATTTGCCAATGGCGGGCCTTTTTGCGTCATGGAGGCGAGATAAGTTGTGTAATAAGCCAGAACAGTATCAAAACTCTGTATGTATAACTTTTCAACTTCGGGTGTCGGTGTTTTAAAACGCAATGCTTTCAGAGGGCCCACTTTAGGCATGATCCTGATAACGAAAGAAAAGAATTGTGCGCCGATGCCTGGTTTTTTATGTTCTTTTCCAAATTCCTGGTAATAGTTTGCACGTTTCATTTTATAAATGAATTTGCGCCCGGTCATTCCCGGAGTTGCTTTTTCAATATCGCTTTTCTTAAGCGCCCAGGCTACTTTGGTAATGCCGGGCATAAGGCTCTGAACACTCCATCGGAATGTAGATACAGCAAGCGAAAAACTGCCGAAGACTTCTTTAAGTTCCAATCCATATATCTTTCGGAAAGCCCTTTCCATTACGGGTTCCGACACCTGGAAGCCGATATAATCATGATAGGCATTTGAAGCGTAATTGCCACGTGCTGTTTGTAAAACATCAAATGAAAATTCTGTCCTGGCATGCGATGTTTTGTCTTCCGCATACGTAACCACTCCTCCAAATTTTGAACGCATATTCGGATAAATAATAGGAACGCTTACGTTGGTTCCAAGTGAGTGCCCGTATTTATCTGCGTTATAATGACACAGGCAACCTAATGCAAAAGCATATTCATTGATGTTTTGTGCTTCCTGTAATAAACAATCCACAAAATCGCCGCTTCTAACATAATGCACAAGGTTGGTAAAAAGCTTACTGCCAAAAGGATAATAACCCATGTCTGGCGCAACCGCCCCGCCATAAGCATATGCATGCGCCTCTTTTAACTGATCAGGTGTTGCTTCAGGAAACCGCTGTTTTAAAAGGGGTACAAGAAACTTCTCCCAGCTTGCATCTATGATCGCTTCATGTGTAAGAACGGAATATGCTTTACAGGTTGAAATACCAAACAGGAAAGAAATTAAAACCAGACAGATAAGCCTGGGTAACATATTCTTTTTCATTAATAAAGAATTTTATGGCGATGATGCTATCATTGTTTATTGCAATAAAAGGACCAAAGGAAAACAGCCGGGAACCCCTGGCAGGCTAATTGAATACAAATAGCAGGAACGTTTTTAAAGACCCGGAACATGCCCAAAAAAATAACTATTCCGCTTATTGCAATACTGCTTTCGCTTTTATGCGTGTTGCCTGGCTGCCTGCATGCACAAAAGCCGGATACCCTGATCAAGAAACTTGACAGCCTGCATCTGAAAACCGATAGTGCCGGCAAACAAATAAATAATATCGAGCCGCAGGCGTATGAGAACACACAGCTTACGCCTTCTTCATACCTAATTCTTACATGGAGTGATCTGAAACAGGCTTTCACCAAGCCTTTTCATATGCAAAAAAAGGATTGGCCCAAAGTAGGAGAATTTGTAGCATTAGAAATTGCCCTTTCGTTTGCTGATGAAAAAATACAGGAAAATGCGCTTGCCCTGCGAACACAAAGTAAAACAGTACGGGACGTTAATGAATATGTGACCCAGTTCGGTGGTTTATATGAAGTATATACGCTTGTTGGCATGGGCACATTTGGGTACGTGTTTAAAAAGCCAAAAATGCTAACCACTACTTTTCTTGCCACACAGGCATATCTTACAGGCGGCGCTGTGGAAGGCGTTGTCAAAATTCTAACAGGCAGGCAAAGGCCGGATTTTTTATTGAACAGCGCCGGGAAAGTGGACCCAACCTTTCACGGGCCGTTTTCTACAACGCGGGATATATATGGCAACAAGGTCAATGGCTCCTGGCCCTCGGGCCATACAACAGTTGCCTTTGCGGCGGCCACGGTATTTGCAATGGAATATAAAGACAAGCCTCTTATCCCTATCATCTCATACAGCGTGGCAACCCTTATTGGGTTGAGCCGGATGGTAGAGAACCGCCACTGGTTCAGCGATGTGGTAGCAGGCGCTGCGCTCGGATTCTTAACAGGAAGACAGGTAGTGAACAATTATCACCGCTACGCCAAAATAAAAGCGCCGACACAAAAAAAGAACACGGTCGCCTTCAATCTTGATTATCGTTTCGGTACACTGATGCCCGGAATGGTAATGAAATTTCGTTGACCTGCTAATTTCCCGCTCTTCCCGCTTCACTTTCCGCACTGCCGGTTTGCCTTTTATGTTCTGCATTGATCTGCTTCCCGAAACTATACGTAAAGCCTAAAACAAAAACCTGGTTATGAAAATGATTGGCATAGTGTGCAATTACATCAGGTATATTGGTAATAAAACCTGTTGAAGTATTGGTATTGAAAATATCCCTGACACTGAGTTTTAGGGAGGCCTGGTTGTTCCAGAATTTCTTTTGCAAACCAGCATTCAACTGGCCAAATGCAATTTTATCAAACTGTGCCTGTTGACGCGGCGAGCAATAAAATCCGCCCGTTTCTGCACTCCAGCCTTTGCCTAAAACAAATTGGTTGTTAACCTGTGCATACACGTAAGCGCTTTTGGTTTGAATATACCCGTTATATAACTGTCCGCTGAAAACCTGGTAATTAAAAAGATCTGTGTATGTATTGATCGTCCACCATTTTGCCGGATGCAGATTGGTTTCGATACTAAAAACAAAATAATCCCATTGGCCAATATTGCCGTTCCTGCTGATGAACACACTTCCATTCTGTTCTATCGTTTCTATCTGTATATCACTTGTATGAATGTACTGCGCCGACAGCGTGAATTTATTTTTATGCGTGTACGATATTTTAAAATCGTTCGAATACTGTGGTTTTAAAAATGGATTGCCGGCAAATGCGGTAAACTTATCAAGGATAAAAACAAACGGGTTCAGATCCTGGTAATTGGGCCTGTCTATACGGCGGCCATAAGCAAAATTCAACAGGTTATCGCCGGCAGAATCAATCTTAAAAGACAGGTAAGCTGTAGGAAACAGGTTGGTATAATGTTTTGTAAAAGCAGAATCCGGTTTATACAAATTACCTAACTGGTGCCCATCGCCATTTGTATTCTCGGCGCGTAAACCCGCCTGCACAGAAACTCTTTTAAATTCTTTACTGAAATTCAGATAGGCGGCATTGATGTTTTCTTTATAAATAAAATGATTGGTGTTGTTGTAATCGATCGTACTCACGCCGTTGTTTACATTAAAATAATTGGCTTCATTATCAGAAGTAACATAGCTTGTTTTTAACCCCGCTTCCATTTTTGTTTTACCGGGAAGCATTTGTACATAATCTGTTTTGGCGGCATAAATAGAAATGCCGGATGGTAATTGATCCGTAATATTCTGCGAACTTTTTAAGCTGCCGGTTGGAGAATACGTGCTGTTTGCAAAGAACTGGTCTGCATCGGAACTGTATTTAATATAATCCATATCAAAACTTAACACCTTTCCGGAACTGTCGAATTTATGTGTATAGTTAAGATTGATGCCGTTCTTGTGAAAAGAACTCACACTGCTGTTATCTGCTTTGATAGACGAATCCAATGCCCCCGATGCATTATAAGAATAACTGAATGTTGGGCGGTATTCATTTCTATCAGAAACTGATCCCGTATACACAATACCCCAGGTGGTTTTTGCAGAAGCATAATAATCAAAACCAATTTTAGCAACAGGGCTCTTTGTTACAGGTGTGAAATAATTGGTTTGTTTGAACGAAGTAGTTAAATGGCCGGAGAGGTCATAATAGTCGCGGTTGATATCCAGTTGCCGGAAACCTTTTTGAATACTGTAACCCAGATTGGCAAATACATTTATTTTTCCTGTATAATAATTCAGGTTGATGCTTTCATTGGTACGCGCATAAAAGGATTGTCCAACACTCGCAGCAACAGAACCATTCAACCCTTTGGCCCTTGATTTTTTTGTTTTGATATTGATCACACCACCGTTGCCGGATGCATCGTATTTGGCGGGCGGATTATCCATCAATTCAATTTTATCGAGTGCAGAAGAAGGTAACGACCTGAGATAAGTTGCCAGGTCGGCGGCAGATAAATAAGTAGGCTTGTCGTCTATCAATATCAATACACTGCTCTTGCCTTTAAAACTGATGCCGCCGTTTTCATCAACCAAAACACCTGGTGTTTTTTCCAGCACTTCCAATGCATTGGAACCGGTATTGGAAATAAGGGCATCCACATTTACAATGGTTCTGTCTATCTTCTGTTCTGTGAAAGGTTTATTTGCAGTTACCGTAACCGAAGCAAGTTCTTTGGCTGCTGATTCCTGTAACACGATAACGGGCAATACAATATTTTTTTGCCTCACACTGATCACAGCGCTGTAATATTTTTTAAAACCTATCGCCTCTGCCAGCAACAACCAGTCGCCATCTTTCACTTCAGCAAATAAAAAATTCCCGTTCTCATCACTAATAATTGTTTTTTGAATGGATGAGTCGCTGCTGTTTAACAACGAAACGGAGATTGCGGCCAGCCCCTTCTTTTGCGATCCAATGACCTGCCCACGCACAGATGCCGTTTGCGCCTGTATGTTTGTGATGCACAGTATGCTTACTATCATGGCTATACTTAGCAATATCAACTTTCTCATATCTCCGGTTTCAGATTAAAACCCCGGTTTTGGTAAAAGGTTACCGGTATCGTTAATTTATCCGGTTTCGGAAATGATTTGGCGTACCTGTCTGGGCTATATCCGTTAATTTTGCAGGACATTTTATGATCCATGCAATTCTACTGTAATTCCCTTACACAATATAGCCGGCTTAAAACAAAAGAAGTGAAGATCGGCGGCCTGTTGCTGGGCAATTTTCACCCGGTGAGGTTGCAGACGATGACAACCACAGACACTATGGATACGCTCGCAACCGTTGAGCAAACTATCCGTTGCATAGAAGCCGGAGCGGAACTTGTTCGTATTACGGCGCCGAGTAAAAAAGAAGCGGAAAATTTACTGAACATCAAAAATGAATTACGCAAAAGAGGTTATACAACGCCGCTGGTTGCAGATATTCATTTTACACCAAACGCTGCCGAGATCGCAGCACGCATTGTTGAAAAAGTGAGAGTGAATCCCGGTAATTATGTAGACAAGAAAAAATTTGAACAGATAGATTATACCGATGCGGAATATATTGAAGAAATAGAACGCATCCGCGACCGCTTTACACCGTTGGTAAAGATCTGTAAAGAATACGGAACCGCCATGCGCATCGGAACCAATCACGGATCACTCAGCGACCGGATCATGAGCCGTTATGGCGACACGCCGATCGGTATGGTAGAAAGCGCGATGGAATTTTTACGCATTGCACGCGGCGAAGCATACCACAATATTATATTGAGCATGAAATCGAGTAACCCGCAGGTAATGGTGCAGGCTTACCGTTTATTGATTCAGCAAATGGATGCGGAGTTTGGCGAATGTTATCCATTGCATCTCGGCGTAACAGAAGCGGGTGATGGCGAAGATGGAAGAGTGAAAAGTGCAGCAGGCATCGGCACTTTATTGGAAGATGGAATTGGCGACACGGTTCGTGTGAGTTTAACGGAAGACCCTGAATTTGAAATTCCGGTTTGCCGCGACCTGGTTAAACGATATGTAAATCGTGAATCAACAGCAATGAGAATTCCTGCCATTGAAAAAATTTCATACGACCCATTCGTATATCAACGCAGGGAAACATTTGCAGTAGATAATATCGGCGGCAAACAGGTGCCCGTTGTAATTGCGGATCTGAGTAAGGTAACTGATATTACCCCAACTTATTTGGAAAGCATCGGTTACAAATACGATGCAGCAACCGATAAATGGAATATCAGCGACGCGGCTGCCGATTATATTTTTACCGGTAATCAATTATTGGATTTTGCTTTACCCGGAACATTGAAAGTGATCGTATATGCCGGCACATGGGCATTGGCAACGGATAAAGAAAAATATTTCCCCATTTTTGATGGCGGCGGTTATGTTTCCGGCGATCATCCCAAAAGCGGCCAACTGAATTTTGTCATGATCGATTGTTTCAGCGATGAAACTTCCATCAACGATTATACGAATCTGGATGAACTCGCAAATGATAATTCTGTTGTGCTTTGTTTAAGCAGCACCAATCCGCACGCCATGCCTGCTGTGCGCAGGATGTTCATGGAACTGCTTAACCGAAAAATTAAAAACCCGGTTGTGCTTATTACCGACAGCAACTGGCAAACGGCCGATGAACACCTCATTCATTATTCAACCGAATGCGGCGCTTTATTTTTAGATGGGTTTGGAGATGGGATTTGTTTGGGTATGACAACCCAAAGTTATCAATTACAATCATCAGGCAATACACAGGATACGAGTGGAAGGAATTACAGCAACAATACAAGTGTAGAACAGTTCATCAATTCAACTGCCTTCAGCATTTTGCAGGCAACGCGCACAAGAATATCCAAAACAGAATATATCAGCTGCCCGAGTTGCGGCAGAACATTATTCGACCTGCAGGAAACAACAGCAAAGATCCGCAGCGTAACCAATCACCTGAAAGGCGTTAAGATCGCGATCATGGGTTGCATCGTAAACGGCCCCGGCGAAATGGCCGATGCTGATTTTGGTTATGTGGGAAGCGGTGTTGGAAAAATTACATTGTATAAAGGCAAAGACATCATGAAACGAAATATCGACAGCGAGATAGCTGTTGATGAACTGATCAATTTATTAAAGGAAAGTGAAGCCTGGATAGAGCCGGCATAATAAATCGCCACTGATTCACAGATTTCGCTGATTTATTCTGTGATAATCTGTGAATCAGTGGCGAAAAAATTAAACATCAAAATATGCAAACAGATTTTCTCGTCATAGGTTCAGGAATAGCCGGCTTAACATACGCACTAAAAACAGCCAAGGAGTTTCCCGATAAAAAAATAACCGTCATCACCAAAACACAGGCCGATGAAACCAATACCAAGTACGCACAAGGCGGTATTGCCGGCGTTTGGGATGAAGCCAAAGACAGTTACCACAAACACATTGAAGACACATTGATCGCCGGCGATGGTTTATGCAACGAACATATCGTTGAAATTGTAGTGAAAGAAGGCCCTGAACGCATCAAAGAAATTATTGCATACGGCGCCGAGTTTGACAAAGATGAGAAAGGCGAATACAGTTTAGGCAAAGAAGGCGGGCATAGCGAGAACCGAATACTGCATCACAAAGATGTTACCGGTAAAGAAATGGAAAGGGCTTTGCTTGATGAATTGCGAACGGTAAAAAATATTGAACTCATCAATCATTGTTTTGTGGTTGATATCATTACACAACACCATCTCGGTTATCTCGTAACAAAATCAACATTGGATATCACCTGTTATGGCGTGTATGTTTTAAACCTTCACAACCACCAGATAGAAAAAATATTGGCGAAGATCACTTTGCTCGCTACAGGCGGTTGCGGACAGGCATACCGCACCACCACCAACCCGCGCATTGCAACAGGCGATGGCATTGCCATGGTGTACCGTGCAAAAGGTAAGATCGAGAACATGGAGTTTATACAGTTTCATCCAACGGCATTGTATGAGCCGGGTGTGTCTCCTTCATTTTTAATAACAGAAGCTGTTCGCGGTGATGGCGGAATTCTGCGCAATAAGAACGGCGAAGCTTTTATGGAAAGATATGATGCGCGAAAAGACCTTGCCCCGCGCGATATTGTTGCACGCGCGATCGATAATGAAATGAAACGTTCCGGTACAGAACATGTATATCTCGATTGCCGGCACATGGACAAAGAAAAATTCATTCATCATTTCCCCAATATCTATGAAAAATGTTTGAGCAGGGGAATTGATATTACGCAACATATGATACCCGTTGCACCCGCAGCCCACTACAGCTGCGGCGGAATTAAAACAGACGAGTGGGGACGGACCTCTGTGAAACATTTATACGCATGCGGCGAATGTGCCAGTACCGGTTTACATGGTGCAAACCGTTTGGCAAGTAACAGTTTACTGGAAGCCATGGTATTCGGGCATCGTTGTTTTTTAGATAGTAAAGAAGAAATAAACAAACACTCATTTGAAGAACGCATACCCGACTGGAATGCAACAGGCACAACGGAGCCGGGCGAAATGATCCTGATCACGCAAAGCCAGAAAGAACTGCAGCAGATCATGAGCGATTATGTGGGGATCGTAAGAACGGATATCCGTTTAGAGAGGGCCATGAAAAGGCTGGATCTTTTATTTGCAGAAACAGAAGCATTATACCGTTCCACAAAAGTATCGCCGCAGTTATGTGAATTGAGAAATTTAATAACGGTTGGTTACCTGATCGTAAAAGGTGCGGAATTCAGGAAAGAAAGCAGGGGCTTGCATTACAACACAGATCATTTGCAGAAGAGTGGCCTGCTTCAAAATATTATTTTATAAAAGGGATAAAATCAAAATGGAAAAATTGTTAGCCGCAGATCAGCACTTTACCTACACCAATCTGCGAATCTGCGGCGAACAAACAGTTCTGTTGAAACAAAATATATGTATTACGTAGTCTTCGGTTTATTATATGTGATCTCGCTTTTGCCATTGCCGGTATTGTATTTACTGAGCGACTTTGCATTTTTTATTGTGTACCATCTTTTAGGTTACCGGAAAAATGTAGTGAATGATAATCTACTGCACGCATTCCCTGAAAGAACTGCAGAAGAAAGAAAACAGATCGCAAAAAAATTCTACAGAAATTTTTGCGATAACTGGATAGAAACGATCAAACTTATTTCTGTAAGTAAAGAAAGTTTTCGCAGGCGGCTCAGCGGTGATAACAGCATTTTCAGCGAATTGCATGCAACAGGTAAAGCCATTCAGGGAAACTACGGACATTTTTTTAACTGGGAAATTTTAAATCTGTATACCGGTGTCAGCCAGCCATATAAAGTAGTGGGTATTTATTTTCCGCAAAAGAGTGCCATTATGAATCGGCTAATGTTGCACATAAGAGCAAAGTGGGATAATGTAATGATCTCATTGCCTGATATGGCGCGAGGTATTATTCCATGGAGAAAAAAACAATACCTGATTGCATTGATCGGCGATCAGAGTCCCGCACAACCCGCTGCAAGTTACTGGCTCAATTTTATGAACCGGCCCACCTGTTTTGTAAAAGGGCCGGAGAAATATGCAAAGGGACAAAACTTATCGGTAACGATCACAGTAACAAAAAAGATCAAAAGAGGCTATTATCATTTTGATTCTTTTTTGCTTGCAGAAAATACTGCTTCATTACCCGAAGGCGAACTGATGCGGCGATATATCAAACATCTTGAAAATAATATACGCCTGCAGCCTGAATTATATTTATGGAGCCACCGCCGCTGGAAACATGAATGGAAACCGGAGTACGCAGACCTTTGGGTAGATGATGCGCCGTTGCCGCAACAATAATTAGTAATTAATAATTAGTAGTTAGTAATTCAATTACTAACTACTAATTACTAACTACTAATTGGGTTCTCATTACAGCTATCTTTATTGTAACCGATACCGAACTGCTGATATGTACTATATCATTTATCCGATTTTTTATTTGCTTTCTCTGTTGCCCTGGCGTGTTCTGTATTTTATCAGTGATGGTTTGTATGGATTGATCTATTATATTTTTGGTTACCGCAAAGAAGTGGTAATGAAAAACCTGTTGATCGCATTTCCTGAAAAAACGGAGAAGGAACGGATTCGCATCGCCAAAGATTTCTATCACAATTTTGTTGATACATTTATTGAAACGATCAAACTGATCTCAGTAAGTGATAAAGAATTCGACAAACGTTTTACTTCCAACATTGAAGTGGTGAATGAATTGTATGCAACCGGTAAAAATGCACAGATGTTTACCGGCCATTTTTTTAACTGGGAATTTGCCAATCTCGGGTTTGCAAAACATTCAAAATTTCCGTTAGTGTTCGTTTACCTGCCATTGGGCAATAAAGCATTCAATAAAATCATTGTTGACCTGCGCAAACGGTATGGATCGATGATGTTGTCGGCAACGGAGTTCAAAAATAAATTCAAAGAGTTTGTACCGGAACATTATGCACTGGGTTTGGCGGCGGATCAAAATCCCGGGTCGCCCGCAAACGCTTTGTGGCTGCCATTCTTCAACAGGCTCACACCGTTTGTATCAGGGCCGGAGAAAGGAGCCAAAGCAGATGATATGGTTTGTGTGTTCGCTCATTTTTATAAAATAAAACGAGGCTACTACCATTTTGATTTTGAAGTGATGACACAGGAACCGAATGATTTTGAACCGGGCAAACTAACCGAAGTATATGTAAACCTTTTAGAAAAAGCCATCCGCAAAATACCCGCCAATTATTTGTGGAGCCACAGAAGATGGAAATGGGAATTTGATGAAGAGAAATATGGAAAGCTGGTTGTGAAATAATTGGGAAATTTTGAAATTGAATGAAAATTAAGATACGATCAATTCCAAAATTTCCCAATTCCAAAATCCTAACTCAATTCAACACTTCCACACTTTTCTCAATCTCAAATCTATCCGGCATTTCTTTGATGCTGCCCCAGCCACCCACAACATTCCGGAGATTATGAAAACCTTCGCGTTTTAATAACGAAGAAGCGATCACACTCCGGTAACCGCCCGCGCAATGAACATAGATATTATGTTTCTCATCAAGATCGGCCATGGTACCGGGATCTGTGAGATCCGACAAAGGCATATTCAATGCATCTTTGATATGGCCATCCGCATACTCGGGGCCTTTTCTCACATCAACAATTACCATATTCGGATCGAACGGAATATCCATTGCAAGCTCATCCGCTTCCACATCAATGATCATGTCGATCTTTTCACCTGCTGATTGCCATGCTTCAAAACTGCCATCTAAATAACCTTCTATTTTATCAAAACCCACTCTGGCCAACCGTACGATCGTTTCTTTTTCTTTATCCCTGTCTGTTACCAGCAGCATCACCTTATCAAACGGAAGAAGGCTGCCCGCCCATTCTGCAAAGCGCCCGTCCAAACCAATGCTCACGGAGCCCGGCACAAAACCCTGTGTAAATACAGTTGAATTTCTTGTATCAAGAATGATCACGTGATCCTCTTCAGCCTTTGCTTTAAAATCAGCAACGCTTAAGGGCTGCATACCTTTTTGTAAAACAGCATCTAAACTTTCATACCCTTCTTTATTGATCATTGCATTGATCGGAAAATATTGTGGCGGCTCTGCCAATCCTTCTGTAACCGCTTTAATAAATGTTTCTTTTGATTGTGGCTGCAAAGCATAATTGGTTTCTTTCTGTTCGCCAATGGTACTGTATGTTTCAGGGCCAAGGTTTTTACCGCAGCTGCTGCCCGCCCCATGCGCCGGATAAACAATTACATCATCAGCGAGGTTGATTATTTTATTTTGCAGGCTCTCATACATCATGCCTGCCAGGTCTTCCATTGTAAGTTCATTTCCTTTCTGTGCGAGATCGGGGCGGCCAACATCGCCAACAAATAAAGTATCGCCGGTAAATACTGCATGGTCCTTTCCGTTCTCATCTTTTAATAAAAAACAGCTGCTTTCCAATGTGTGGCCGGGCGTATGTAATACTTGTACTTTTAATTTTCCTATTTCAAATATTTCTCCGTCTTTGGCAACGTGTACAGAAAACTTTGTAGCCGTACCCGGCCCGTAAACAATAGTGGCGCCGGTTGCAGCGGCAAGATCTAAATGCCCGCTTACAAAATCTGCATGAAAATGTGTTTCAAAAATGTATCTGATCTTTGCATTACGCTCCTGCGCCAAACCCAGGTATTCCTCTATATCGCGAAGCGGATCGATAATAGCCGCGATGCCTTCACTCTCAACATAATAAGCAGCTTCACTGATGCATCCGGTATATAATTGCTTGATGAACATGTCTGTGTTTTAATTTAGGCAAAGATAATAGCAAGCCCCGGGCCAAATGTGGTTATGATCGCAAAAAACAATTGAATGGCATAAACCTGTCAACTTAACCTACCAGTGTTTCTACAAACTGTACCACTTCTGCCAAACGCGTATAATTCACGGAATAAAAAATGAATTTGCCATCGCGTGAAGTGCTTACAATTCCTGCCCGGCGTAAAATGGCGAGATGTTGTGAAGCCACAGATTGTTCGAGGCGGAGTTTTACATAGATCTCGGTAACGGTCATTTTCTGGTGCTCATCCAGCAATTTAATGATCTGCTGGCGGAGTTTATGGTTGATGGATCGAAGGATCAGCGAAGCTTTTTTCGTGTGCAGAAAATCAACCTTGATCTGCGTTTTGCCATTCAATAATACGACGGCTTGTAATGATGTGGTCATGACAATAAAAGTTATAGTTGGGGGGTTAATAGAACTAAAATCGCAACTATAAAGTTAGGCAAATTGTTTCGGGTTCATAGTATAAAATTTGCGAATGTTTTTGTTATAGCCTATGCTTTACGGGATGGATCGAAGAACTCTTTTACATACAGCGGCTCACTATAAGCAAGATCTGCAAAACGTTCTGAGTAATAGGCATTTATTGCACGGATGGCAAGATGGGAAGCGTTATGTTGGATATTTACAAAAGAAGCAGAAACGTCGGAAAGCACCCCTTTTAATTTAATACTGCCCGTTCCGCTGAAGAGGATCGTATGTGTTTTCAGCAGGGAAACAAAAGACAGCTCATCAATAATGAGCGCATGCGGCGGCTCGATCTCTTTTAAAGATGGATCATATAAACCGGTAAATACTTCCATTCTCCTTGCATCGATCAAGGGGCAGAGAAGGGTTGATTGGTTGATTGGTTTATTGGTTGATTGGCAGTGTGATAAAATGGATTGCGCCATTACTTCGAGCGTATTCACCAGAATCAATGGTTTGTTCAGTGCATAACAAATTCCTTTGGCCGATGCAAGTCCAACACGCAAACCGGTATAACTGCCGGGACCGGCTGTTACAGAAACAGCATCGATGTTTTTTAATTCATACTCATTGTTTGCAAACAATTGTTGTATGGCAGGCTGAACAAATGATGCATGATTTTTTTGTTCGCTGCTTTCTATCAATCCCAACACAACATCGTCTTTGCTTAAGCAAACACTGGCATGTTCTGTTGCAGTATCGATATGTAATAAAAGCGGCATGAATACGTTTTATTTATTAGTGTATTGTGTTATTGGTTTTCAACAATTAATTATTTTCCTGTTCCTCTCAGCCACTCTTCGTGTATTCTTTGCGTGCGTTCCTTTGCGGCTCTCTGCGGTTAATAGCCACCGGAATTTAACCGCAGAGAGCCGCAAAGTTTTGCGCAAAGGCTACGCAAAGTATTTTAATAGTACTACACCTTATTTATTATGTAATTCTTTTTCTAAAGCCGGCGCTACTGCATAACGTTCATCTTTTTCACTTAATTTTTTCAGCAAAGCATATATTTTCTGCAACCCTATTTTTTCGCTCCACTCAAAAGGGCCGTATGGATAATTGGTGCCGAGTTTCATGGCGATATCGATTTCTTTTTTTGTGCTGATCTCATCGCCCAAACCAAAATAAGCTTCATTGATGATCATTGCGATCACTCTTGCCGCGATCATTCCCGGAACATCCGGAACAGTTTGATATTTCCAGTGCAAGGTTTCTAAAATCTTCATCCCATCTGTGCCAATCTGTGAATCAGTGGCGAAAATTTCAATGACTTCCCTTTTCAAAAATCCATTCCATCCATTTATACGAATACAATTAACCGGCAATTTATCAGCACAATCAATAACCGCATTTACAAAAACAGGTTTGTTTGTTACATCAGTAAAAGCAAACCCTTCTTCTTCATAACAGAGGTCGAAATAAGCATCAGCCGCTGTTTCTGTGCGATCCAAAAAATCAACCTGCACTTCTTCCGGAACGCCTTTTAGCAGGAACGCTTCTTTTTGCTGTGCATTTGCTTTTACAATAATATACATGTGAAACGGTTAGAGCGCAAATTTAGGTTGGCAGGTTGATAGAAATGCAGCAATTTGCCGTTGATTAAAACAATTCTATGTCAAAACAAATTATCAAAACAGATAAAGCGCCGTCACCGATCGGCCCATATAACCAGGCTGTTAAAGCCGGAGGAATGATTTACTTAAGCGGGCAGGTTGCTTTTGTACCGGCAACCGGCGAACTCGAATTAAGTTCTCTCCAGGCCGAAACACACCAGGTGATGAAGAACCTTGCAGCTGTACTTGATGAGGCGAAGATCACATTTGCACATGTAGTAAAGACCACGATCTTTTTAAGCGATATGTCATTATTTGCCCAGGTGAATGAAATATACGGATCGTATTTTACCGGCGATTATCCGGCACGCGAAACCGTTGCCGTTAAAGGGTTACCGCGCGGTGTGAATGTAGAGATCAGTATGATCGCCGTGGTAGATCTATAAAGCGGTTACCTGGTAAGTAGTGGAGAAAACCTGTTTCTCATCGGCACGCAACAGGATCAATCCAATGCCATTATTAAAATTATCAGGTGCGCCGCTCAGGTTTTCGATGGCAATACTTTTTCTGTGTGGTGGAATATAAACCTGCAGAACAGGATATGTTTTACCCGGCTCAATAGTGAGCCTCAACCGGTCATTTTGCAAAACACATTTGGGTTGTGCATGGCTATCGAGCACAAAAGAATTATCAAGCATAATATTTTCCAGCGAACCGCCATTCCTGAATCGTTCGTCTTCTAATTTTCTTCCCGTTGGCAACAGGTCTTCATTGTATTCGAGTTGCGTGTGGCTGTCGAATTGCAATAACCATTCATCAACCGAACCACCTAAAGTAAAATAAGGGTGCCATCCATCGGCCAGGGGAATGGTGTGTAGGTTTTGGTGGGAGACGGTTGTTGTGGCAGTGAGTTTGTTTCCGGTTTCGAGTTTCCAGTTAATTGTTATGGTGTATGGGAAAGGAAAGCCTTTATCGTTGCCATCATAAAAATATTCAAGCGTTACACTTGCTTTATTGTTATCCGCTTCCGTATTTTTTATTTGAAAAACGGCATCATACAATAATCCATGTATGGCATGATTGCCAAGAAAATGTTTTTGTACGGTATAATCTTTAGCGCCAAATGTATAGTGCCCTTTTTCCATCCGGCAAACAAAGGGGCTAAGCTTGGTACTTTTAAATCCCTTGGTGATGTTTGCTTTTGCATCGCTCACCGAAATAAATCCATCAACCACATTGATCAATCCCTTTTCACATGGGATGCGGAATGCATTGAGTAAACCGCCAAAAGCATAGATCTCTGCTTCACAACCGGTATTCGTATCTGTTAAAATAATTGCGGGACAATCAAGTTCGCCGGTAATAATTGTTTCAAAAGGCATAGAAGGTCTTTTCGGGGCCTGAAAGTAAGAAGTTTTGCGAGTAAAAGTTGTTGCGCAGTTTAAAGCTAACACTTGTTAACCTTTGCTGCCAATACTGTAAATTTGCAGCAGCGTTAAAACAAGTTCATGTCATACACACCGCAACATAAGGTTCGAATTGTTACAGCTGCCAGTTTATTCGACGGGCATGATGCCGCTATTAATATCATGCGCCGCATACTGCAGTCAAAAGGTGCGGAGATCATTCATCTCGGCCATAACCGCAGTGTGGCTGATATTGTTGAATGTGCCATTGAAGAAGATGCGCAGGGTATCGCCATCACCAGTTACCAGGGCGGGCATGTTGAGTTTTTCAAATACATGAAGGATCTGCTTGATCAGAACGGTTGCGGCCATATAAAAATATTCGGCGGCGGCGGCGGAACTATTTTGCCGGAAGAGATCCGTGTATTACACCAATATGGCATCACAAGAATTTATAGCCCGGATGATGGCCGCCATATGGGCCTCGAAGGAATGATCGAAGACGTGATCAAACAATGCGATTTTAATTTGAATGGAACCGGTGAATATAAAAAACCGATGACATTGGGCGAAGTAAAAGATGTAAGGAAAGTTGCGAGGTTGATCACGAATGCGGAGAATGGGGTGGAGACGGCAGATGACGGGAAAAAGATAACAGATGACAGGAAGATCCCTGTGTTGGGAATTACGGGAACGGGCGGTGCAGGTAAAAGTTCTGTAACAGATGAGATCGTGCGAAGGTATTTACATGCATTTGCTGATAAAACGATCGCAGTTATTTCGGTTGACCCATCAAAGAAAAAAACAGGCGGTGCATTATTGGGCGACAGGATCCGGATGAATGCTATTTCTCACGGCCGTGCTTATATGCGCAGCCTTGCAACGCGCGATGATAATACGGCGCTGAGTAAACATGTACAGGATGCGATCGATATCTGCCGGGCAACGGGTTTTGATTTTATTATTCTGGAATCCGCCGGTGTTGGCCAGAGTGATGCATCGATACTGGATTATTGCGATGTGAGTTTATATGTGATGACGCCTGAATACGGCGCAGCATCGCAATTAGAGAAGATCAACATGCTGGATTATGCAGATGTGGTATGCATCAATAAATTTGATAAGGCCGGTGCATTGGATGCATTGCATGATGTAAGAAAGCAATATAAACGCAACCATGGTTTATGGAACGCCAAAGATGAAGAGCTGCCGATAGTAGGAACCATCGCCGCACAATTCAATGATGCAGGTGTAAACGACCTGTTTGAAAAACTGTTTGATGCCATCGAAAAAAAATGCGGCGTATTATTTTCTGATTCGGATGCGCAGCATAATAAAGAAGCCAAAGAAGGATCCACTACCACCAAATCGCAGATCATCCCGCCAAAGCGAGTTCGTTATCTGTCTGAGATCTCGGAGAACAACCGTTCATATGATGCGTGGGCAAAAGAACAATCCGTTATCGCATCCAAACTATACAAGATCAGCGGAACGCTTGAGGAGATGAAGGCAGGATCTGCATTCAATAATAAAGAAAGTGTACACACACTTTCAGAAATGAAAAAACATTTTGAAGAACTGCTGCATCCCGAATGTAAGAAACTGGTTGAGCAATGGCCTGCAACTGTAAAAAAATATTCCGCAGATTTTTTTGAATATCAGGTAAGGGATAAAATTATCAAACAACCCTTAACGGTTACTTCATTAAGCGGTACGCGCGTGCCGAAAGTGGTGCTGCCAAAATATAATGACTGGGGCGATATCCTTCTCTGGCAGTTACAGGAAAACGTGCCGGGAGAGTTTCCATATACCGCCGGTGTGTTTGAGTTAAAGAGGCAAGGCGAAGACCCAACAAGAATGTTTGCCGGCGAAGGCGGCCCGGAAAGAACCAATAAAAGATTTCATTACGTTTCGCTCGGGCAGCCTGCGATCCGCCTGTCTACTGCATTTGACAGCGTTACCTTATACGGTGAAGACCCCGATCACCGCCCGGATATTTATGGCAAAGTTGGCAACAGCGGAGTGAGCATCGCTACATTGGATGATGCAAAAAAATTATACAGCGGTTTTGATCTCTGCGATCCGAAAACTTCTGTAAGTATGACGATCAATGGCCCCGCACCTATGCTGCTTGCTTTTTTTATGAATGCAGCCATCGACCAGCTTTGTGAAAAATGGATCGAAGCAAATAATAAATGGCCAGAAGTAAATGCATACATCAACAAAAAATTTGAACACGCACCCAAAGCGGTTTATTATAATCCCGCATCTCCCGAACGTTTGCCCGAAGGCAACAACGGGCTTGGTTTAAAATTATTAGGCATCAGCGGCGATGAAGTTTTACCAAAAGAAGTATATGAAAAAATAAAGGCGGAAGCGCTATCACAGGTACGCGGAACGGTGCAGGCAGATATTTTAAAAGAAGACCAGGCACAGAACACCTGTATCTTCTCAACTGAATTTGCATTGAAGCTGATGGGCGATGTGCAGTCGTATTTTATTGATCAGAAAGTGCGCAATTTTTACAGTGTAAGCATCAGCGGCTATCATATTGCGGAAGCCGGCGCCAATCCTATTACGCAACTGGCATTTACTTTATCAAACGGATTTACGTATGTTGAATATTACCTCAGCCGCGGAATGAACATTGATGATTTTGCACCCAACCTTTCCTTTTTCTTCAGCAACGGAATGGATCCTGAATATAGTGTGATAGGCCGGGTGGCGCGCCGTATCTGGGCAAAAGCGATGAAGCATAAATACAAAGGCAACGACCGCTCGCAGAAATTAAAATACCATATTCAAACAAGCGGAAGAAGTTTGCATGCACAGGAGATCGATTTCAATGATATCCGCACAACACTACAGGCATTGTATGCGATCTATGATAACTGCAACAGCCTTCACACCAATGCATATGATGAAGCCATCACCACACCAACGGAAGAAAGTGTGCGAAGGGCGATGGCGATACAACTGATCATCAACCGCGAACTCGGTACAGCCGTTACAGAAAATTTTATGCAGGGAAGTTATGCATTGGAAGAACTGACCGAACTGGTGGAAGAAGCCGTGCTGGCTGAGTTTGACCGCATCACAGAACGCGGCGGTGTATTGGGTGCGATGGAAAGAATGTATCAAAGGAACAAGATACAGGAAGAGAGTTTATATTATGAAACACTTAAACACACAGGCGAATTGCCATTGATAGGCGTAAATACTTTCCTCAATAAAAAAGGCAGCCCCACTATTTTACCCGGCGAAGTGATCAGAAGCACCACCGAAGAAAAAGAACAACAGATCCAGAACCTACTGTCTTTTCAAAAAAGGAATACCGGAAAAAGTAAAGAAGCTTTGCAGCGTTTAAAAGAAGTGGCTATTAATAATGATAACCTGTTTGCAGAATTGATGGAAGCAGTTAAATATTGCTCCCTGGGCCAGATCACACATGCATTGTATGAGGTAGGCGGACAATACCGCAGAAATATGTAAGCCGTTATTTTACTTATCTTGCCTTCTTTCTAAACAGCGAACGAATATGCGCAAAAAATATCTTTTAGTAATTCTGCATTTTTTTATAGGAACCGTATTATTGACTGCACAGGGTGTTCCGGCAAGAAGGATCGATACAACCATAAAGATCGGCAAAGCCGGTTACAGGTTGGTTTGTAGCAATAAGAACCCGGAAAAAAACCAGGTCAATATTACACCGGTTGGTTTTGATAAAGAAGTAAGAGATTTTGGTTTTGAAGTAAAAGGGCGCATCACCAAAGCTGAAGTGGATGATATTAACCAGGATGGATTCCCTGATCTTGTTTTTTATCTATACACCAATGATTCCATACCCAAAGGAAATGTGATCGGTATCAGCTCCGACAAAAATGAATCCTGCTCACCCATTATCTTCCCGGATATTTATGATGATCCCAAGCTCCGCGTTGGTTATAAAGGCAAAGATGAATTTTTTTTAATGGAAGGATATCTTGTGCGCCGCTTCCCGGTGTATAATACCGACAGTACAAAAACGCCTGCAACTACCGGAACTTTAATGAGGCAGGTAACCTATCGCGTAGTACCGGGCGACAGGGGCACATCTAAGTTCATGGCGATGAAAAGCTACGAGTTTACTAAACAGTAGTATTTCTTTCAATCAGTTTTTTTATTGTGCTATCGATTTATCGAAAAGCGTAACTAACCCTTTGCGTTCTTCGCGTAAAACTTTGCGCCCTTTGCGTTACTTATTCAACACTGCTTTTTGTAGCGACGGCGTTTGTGCAACGTATTTTAATAACGCGCCGCGCCCTCTTTACATTAATTTAATGTTCCTCCCCGTTTTTCGGCAGGATGGTTTGTATCTTTAGCTTCCTTCTAAATAATGATATATGAGAAAGCTTATTGCCTTTGCATCTGGCCTGGTTATGTTTTTCAATGCATCCGCCCAAACCCTTTCACAGGTTGAATCCAACAAGCTCACACTTCCAAACGGATGGAGCCTTACACCCGTTGGCCGCAGCTTTCAGCTTGGAGACCTTCCTTTAAATATTGCAGTGAGCAGATCAAAAAAATTAATGGCCGTTACCAATAACGGACAAAGCGTGCAAAGCATTGAACTCATCGATCCATCAGCAGAAAAGATCCTGGATAGTGTAGTGATACCGAAAAGCTGGTACGGGCTCGTATTCAGTGCAGACGAAAAAAAATTATATGCTTCGGGCGGAAACGATAACTGGATAACGGAGTATGCAGTTGAAAATAAAAAACTGATACTTAAAGACAGTATCAAACTCGGAAAAAAATGGCCCAATAAAATTTCTCCAACCGGTATTGCATTGAATGATGCGAAACAATTATTATATGTTGTTACAAAAGATAATAACTCGCTTTATATCATTGATCTCAAAACAAAAAAGATAGAAGAGCAGTTTGCATTGGGCGGCGAAGCGTATGGATGTGTGTTATCGCCCGATCAAAAAGAATTGTATATCAGTTGCTGGGGTTGTGATAAAGTATATGTGTTTGATACAGATAAAAAAACGGTAGCTGCCGAAATACCTGTTGGCGATAATCCAAATGAATTGTGCCTTTCTAAAAACGGCAAATGGTTATATGTTGCCAACTCAAATGATAATTCAGTAAGTGTAATCAATGTTACACAGCGAAAAGTTGCTGAAACACTGAATGCCGCATTGTACCCCGATGCGCCCAACGGCTCTACCACCAACGGTTTGGCATTGAGCAGTAATGAAAAAACATTGTATATCGCCAATGCAGATAATAACTGCGTGGCTGTTTTTGATGTATCGAATCCGGGTATGAGCAAGAGCCGTGGTTTTATCCCGGTTGGCTGGTACCCCACAAATATCAAAGTGATCGATAAAAAAATATTTGTATCCAATGGAAAAGGTTTTTCATCGATGGCTAATCCGTATGGCCCCAACCCGCTTGGCAAAACAGCGGTAAACTATCAGCAGGGCGATCCAAATAAACCCAAAGAAGTTCAATACATAGCCGGGTTATTCAAAGGAACCATGAGTATCATTGATGAGCCAACCGATAAACAACTCGAAATATATTCGCAGGTGGTTTATCGTAACACACCTTATAATAAAGTAAAAGAATCTATTGCACAGGGAGAAGCCGGTAACCCTATCCCAAGAAAAGTTGGCGAGCAGGGGCCGATCAAATACGTGTTTTATATTATCAAAGAAAACAGGACATACGACCAGGTTTTAGGCGATGTAAAAGAAGGCAATGGCGATCCGCGCCTGGTTTTGTTTGGAGAAAATGTAACACCCAATCAACACGCACTCACCAAAGAATTTGTGTTGCTCGATAATTTTTATGTTGACGGAGAAGTAAGCGCCGACGGGCATAACTGGAGCACCGGTGCATACGCAACAGATTTTTTAGAGAAGAACTGGGTAACCAGTTACGGCGGCCGCGGCGGCGCATACGATGCAGAAGGTAACCGTGAAGTTGCCAATAACAAAGGAGGTTTTATCTGGGATCATTGCAAACGCAGTGGCGTGAGTTACCGTACTTATGGCGAGTTTGCTGATAATTATAAACCCAATATTCCTGTTTTAAAAAATCATTTGTGCCCATACTTTACCGGTTGGGATCTGAAAGTAAGAGACACAACACGTTTTTATCAATGGAAAAAAGAATTTGATTCACTGCTTGCTGCCAATGCAGTTCCGCGTTTTAACAGCGTTCGTTTTGGAACAGACCATACGGAAGGTTTACGCATAGGAAGGCCAACACCGCAAGCGCATGTTGCCGATAATGATCTTGCTGTTGGCTTATTTGTTGAATACCTCAGCAAGAGCCCTATCTGGAATGAAACAGCCATTTTTATTTTAGAAGATGATGCGCAGAACGGCGCCGATCATGTGGATGCACATCGCAGTCCCGCATATATTGCCGGCGGTTTTGTAAAACGTGGGTATGTTGATCATACGATGTATTCAACATCATCCATGCTTCGCACGATCGAATTGATATTGGGTATTCCGCCAATGAGCCAATACGATGCAGCAGCACAACCGATGTGGCGCAGCTTCAGCAATACAGTTAACCTGAAACCATTCACAGCATTATCTGCACAAATAAATCTCATGGACAAAAATACAGCGATGAATGAATGGCAGCAGCGTTCAGAAAAATTCAATCTCGCCAAAGAAGATGCAGTACCCGATCTTGAATTCAATACCGTATTATGGTATGGGCTGAAAGGAAATGATGTTCCGTTTCCTGCACCCAAACGCGCGGCATTTTTTAAGCAGACAAAAAAAGCAGATAAAGATGGCGACTGATCACCGCCCGGAAGCGATGGCAATTTTAGTAACTAATTTTTCATTGCCGGTATCGTCTCTTACAATAACGAGATAAATTCCACTGGCAACTTTTCCGCCATTGTAATTGTGCCCGTCCCAAATGGCCTGTCCGCCTAAAGCGCGTGTTTGATAAACAAGCCGGCCGTTCAATTCAGTGATCTTAACAAGCGCATTCTCCGTTAAACCGCGGATCGCAATGGTTCCATTATAACCCGGTGGAACGGGATTTGGAAAAACAAGTACATTATTATTTGTTGTACCGCCTTCCGTTGCGGTGCTTCTGAAACTGCAGATGCCATACAATGTTGAAATAAAAACTTCGCCTGTTGCAGGATCAACGGCAATACGTTTAACATCGTTACTGAATAACGGGCTGTTGTCTATCGTGAAGCGATAGATAATTTTATCGCCATCGGGTGAGATCAGCCACACACCGTTCTTTGTTCCGATCCATTTTCGGTTAGCGCCATCAACGGCCATGCATTGCACAATTTCATTGCTGAATAATAATCCTGCAAAACGGTCGAGTTGAACAACAGGTAAAACGGCATCGCAACCCTGCGTACCAAAAACATCATTGATGCACTGAATGATGCCTATGCCTTTATCAGTGCCCACCCAGATAAAACCATTTTTTTCTTTCAGAATACACAAAACAGTATTGCTTGGCAGGTTGCCATTGCCTGAGCCCTGTTTATAAAATTTCCATTTATCATCGGCAGTGTTGTCGATGCTTTGCCCGTAATTATAACAGAACAAACCATTGTCTTTCGGGCTAACGATCCATAACTGGTTATTATCATCTACTACGATCTGGCTAACTGCATTTTCAAGATGTGTGAAAGGGATAGTGAAAGCTTTCCATGTGCTGTCGGCTTTTCTCACCTGCAGATCCTGTGGCGCGCCATAATTACTTACCCATAGGTTTTTATTCTGATCAAATGCAAGCCCGCTCACACGGTAACTGGTTGGGTCGCCGATAGCAGCCTGCAGTGTACTGTTATTTTTTTTGTAGACCCGAACCTGCGAATCATTTGTAAAATGTACGAGCCCGCCGCCATAACTGCCGGCCCACACACTTGCATCAGTTGGATCAATGGCGAGTGTGATAAAATCCAAAACAGAATCCAGTACAGGTAAATTAAAATTACTTTTTGAACTCCATTGATCCTGCTGAAAAAAGTAAACACCATTGCGGTTGTATTGGTAGTTCCATGCATCGTTCACGCTTCCTGCAGCCGCATATAAAATATTGTTTTGAATGATCATTTCACCGTCTTCCGTTCCCGGCGGGCCGTTTGGTATAAAACGCTGCACATCTGTTCCGAATTTTGATAAACCGCCAAACTGGTCGGCCACCCAAACGGAATTATTATCAGTGATAGCCGACTTTGGCAACGAGATCACATTACTTTGCGCAATTGTTTTTTCTATGGCGCCGGTTGTATTAAGTACAATTACCCTCGAATTGCCAGCTGCTGTTCTCTGGCATACAGCCAGTTTATTTTCAGATGTATTTGAATTAACGATCGGCCAGTTGCCATCAGCATATAATAAACTCCAGGTATTACCCGAAAGAATAAACAGAGAATCATTTTTTTCTGCAATGATCCTGTTATTGGCGAACAAAACATTTTTTACTACGCCATTGCTTAAACCATTGCTGCCGCTGAGTGTTTGCCAGTTTGCATAATTGGAAATATTTGGCGCAGTTACTGAAATGGTTTTTACGCCTTCATCGGTAGCTGCATAAAAAGAAGAGCCGTCGCTGGTTACGCTGTTTATTTTTACCTGCGCTCCGTTACTGCCAATGACCCACGTGTCTTTGATCTCATATTTGGAAAGATTAACCACAATAATACCGAGGCCGCTGCTTAAGTAAGCAAAACCATCTTTGCAATAAACAGCATAAATGGTTTTGTTGCCAACGATATTGCTTCGTTTAATATCGCTAACGTTATTGATCGAATTATTTTTCAGTACATCCACATTACTGTTGGAATAGGCCACTACCAATTGTTGCGTAGCTGCATCCCAGCCGATACACTGAACACCAATATCATTCAGACCCGTTACTTTGCTGTAACGTTCCACATCATTGTCGGCATCAACGGAAAAAAGATTGGTAGAAGTGGCGCAATACAATTTATCTCCTTTCACAACCTGTATTGCCTGCTGGTAATTCAAATGATCCCGCCATTGGCCAATAGGCGGAATAGGGTTTTGTGCAGCGGCCTTGTTAGGCAAAAAAAGAAAGGGAATAATAAATGAACCGAACCGGAAAAATAATTGCCTGGCTGTTATTCTGTAAAAAAGATCGGAAAGCGCGTAAAACATGCCAGGGTATTTATAAGATACACGATCGCTTTACCGGTTAAATATTTACGATACCGTTCTTGATGGCAAAAATGGCGAGGCCTACACGTGTTTTCACATCCAGTTTCTTGAAGAGGTTGTCACGGTAAGTATCAATGGTTCGCGGGCTCAGGCACATTTCATCAGCGATCTCTTTATATGTTTTTTCAGTACAGATCCATTTTAAAAAACTGGTCTCATTTTCACTCAGGCTGTTGAGGGCAAATGCATCGCCGTCAAAACTGTCTTCATGATTAATGTAATGCATCAGCTTGTTGCTCACCAGCTCATTGATAAAATAACCACTGTCGCGGATACTGTCAAGCGCATCTTTAAAAACTTTTGGCTTACTGTCTTTAAGGATATACCCGCGGGCGCCGTTCTTGAGCATACGGATAATGGCCGTATCATTTTCAAGCATACTTAATACAAGCACTTTTGTTTGAGACAGGTTATTTTTTATCCATACAGCAGTATCATAGCCATCCATCACCGGCATGGTGATATCGAGTAAAACAATATCCGGTGGTGTTTTCGTTTTTACTTTTTCTATGAATTGTTTTCCGTTGTTCGCTTCGATCACTACTTTATAACCCTCAAATGAATTAATGATAGCAGTCAATCCTGTTCTTAATAATTCATGGTCATCAACTAATGCAATGAAAGTCATGCTACTGGTGATTTATGATTGATATGCAAAGTTATGGTAGTTCCGCTACCCGGCGCACTTTTAACATCTACAGTGGCATTGATCATTTTGGCACGGTTGATAATATTCTGGAACCCAATGCCAGGCCGCTCTTCCTGCAATAGTATGGTATCGAAACCAATGCCATTATCACTGATACGAATACTGCTTTTATCGGATTCACTGTTGATCTCCACATCGATCGTGTTGGCAGAAGCATGTTTGATAATGTTATTAATGATCTCCTGGGTCATCCAGTAAAGAATGATATCAGTATTGGCATCAAGAATGTGGAAATTATCCGAAGTATGAAAAGATGTTTCAAATTGCCCCGTCTTCTCAAGCGAAGCCAGTAATTGCCTGATCGATTCAATGATACCGATATTATGGATGCGGTTATTCTGAAGGTTATGGCTAAGGTCGCGCAGGTCTTTGATGGCCTTACCCAGAAGATCGTCTGTCTGGTTGATTTTTTCCTCTGTCACAATAGCGCCGAATGTATTCAGGTTGAGGCGTGCGAGACTAAGTACCTGTCCGATATTGTCATGAATTTCCTGGCTCATATAAGCAAAAGCCTGTTCCTGGATCTCGAGCTGTGTTTTAAGCAGTGTTTGCTCAAAACGGTTTTTCATTTCTTCTTTCTCCTCTTTATTTTTTCTTTGGCGCCGGAGAAATACAAAAACGAGTAATAATAAGAAGCTGCCGATCAGTATAAAAAAAACCGACGCAACTACTATTGAAATGAGTATGTCTTCCTGTTGTTTGGGCATAAGAAAAAGGCAATACAGAATGATCCGTATAAAATTACATTTAAACTATGGTTGATGATGCCATAGATTTTTTTGCCTTCTTCCCTAAGGTCATTGCTTCTCAAAAACTCAAATAGAGCATTGATAATAACAGACCCGAGATAAAAGATCAACAGCCCGCTGCATATCCAGAAGAAAGGTTGTTTTGATAACTGCTGGTCAATTTTATCGGGTAAAACCGATTCATAAAAATAGCAGCAACAACAGATAACGATAAAAAAAGACCCCAGTAAGAAGGTATAGGTATTGAAGGTCTTGGTTAGTCCCTGGATAAAAAGCATATTAAGGATAACCGATAATATAAAGAATGGAATGAAAATGCGGATCATCCATTTAAGTGATTCTTTCTTGAAATGGGAATAAAACAGTAAGGAGTAAAAAACAAACTCGATCGTAGTAAAAATATTATACAAAGGATAATTACCTACACCCTTGTATTGATACCACCACCAGCCAACAAATTCTACAACAACTGTTAAAAACAAAAAAGGAATAAAATACAATAATACTTTATTCCTTTTTTGAATGTAGAAGAAAAACGCTGCAAGAAAACTTAATACCTGAAAATAATAATCAATTGAAAACAGCATGTTGTTTCTTGAACTATGGTTGAATTTGGCCGTGATTCAAATACTCATCCATCGACTCATCATCACTAATTCCATCGGTTCTGCGGGTTGAAGATGGCGCCGGAATTCTATTGCCGGTGAAGAACACAGTCAGCCTGCCGTAATCTTTTGAATTTACCGGTAATGCGCCTTTACCATACACGCCAAAATTCACATAAATGATATCTGATTGGTATTTATTCTGCAAACCGGTTAAAAAAGCGATCAGGTCTTTTGTAGAAAAAGCAACAGACTGTGCCTGGTTATCATCCGAGCCATATTTTTTTGAGTAATTGGCAGCTAGTGCCGAAGCATAACTGGCTTTGATAGATCCCGCATATCCACCACTGCCACTAACGGCCACCATATGATTGTTTTCAGCCGAAGCTGTAGCATTTGCATCGGTGGTGGCTGCACTTTGTTCTTTTTTGCAGCTTGTAAACATCACAGCAGATGCTGTTACGAGCAGTAGTGTAGAAAAAAAGTAATTCTTTTTCATAAGTCTGATATTTAAGCGTGGTCGCATTCTTGTTTACACAAGCCAGTATAAGGAAAATTAATAGAACGCAAGTTAAGATTTCCATGCGTCTGGAATTCAAGTAATTTACCAAATAGCAACTGTAAGTACGGTATTAGTTTGATTACCAAATAGTTAAATAGTTTTAATTGTTAAAAAAACGGTGTTTAAAACGGCAAAAATACCGTGAAAACACCGTTTTTTAATCGACGTTTTTATGGTTTGATGTCTGCCCTATGCAAGGTTTTCTTTTTCTAAAACCAAAGAATAGTGCAGCTGCACTATCATTTAAGCGGAAATCTGCCTGTTTGCATTCGGGTTTCTGCGGAAGATCTGAGGATTCCGCTAAACTGTACCTTATTTTAGTGATGCGTATGTATATATTTCCGGATAGAAAAACGGTTCACCAGCCAGATAACTATTAATACACCAGCCGCAGTAAGGATGGTGTTATAGGAAAGGAGCATATTGACAGAAATATTTTGTGCTGCTAATTTTTGATGTATGATCAATTGCAAAGCTCCGATGGCCAGCAAAGCGATCAGCATGATCAGGATATTTACAGGAAAGAACTGGCGCATCAAAAATTTTCTGAGTTGATTGGGCGATGCGCCCAGTGTAACAAGCAAAATAATTTCTTCTTTGCACGATGCGATCGTAAGCTGAATAAAAAGCGTAAAGATCAACAAAGCAAAGATCAGCATGATAATGCCCGTTACCCATGATATCTTAACTACAATATCTACCACCTGCCTGTAGCGGCTGAACCGTGTTTTATCGGCATCGGTTGAAAGATTATTCTGTTTCAGGTATTGCACCAATGCAGGGTTGCCGGGATCTTTTGTGCGGATGATCACACGCGATGGTTTGGCATCCTGGTTCTTGCTGAAATGTGTGTTTCCCCAATCCATAAATTCCTGTGGTACGAGGAGTGATGAGATCCTGTCGCTAAAACCTACTACACGCCCGTTAAAAGTTGTGATGCCGTTTGTGCCGTACACATTCACTTTAAAAACGATCATCTTTACTACCTGCTGTGTCAGCTGCGGAAGGTTTTGCGAAAAAGAAAACTGGAAATTATAAAAATCAAGAAACATATTCGGTGCAATGATGGGAACGAAACCTGATGCCTCATCCCATTTCCAGTCTTTACTGGTTACATCAATAAAATCACCCGGTACACTTTCAAATGCGATATCTGTGAAGAAAGGAAAACGGTCGCTTGCACTTTGAATGGATGCTTTAAAGCGGCTGGGTGTGAGCAACCCGACAGTTTCAACAAAAGGTTGTTTTTTCAGATCATTGATCTCCGCATCAGTTAATGCGGTTGCGCCGATATTCTGATCATTCAGTATTTTATTGAGTACTAAAAAATTTGCTATACTATCCTGGTTGCTTTTGCTATGCAACAGTTCGTTGTAATTGGTTTGTATCTGTACGGCTGCAAGGATCAGTATCATCGCAACGGATAATCCAACAAAAGCCATAAAAAATCTTTTACGGCCGGCACCGGTGCGTATGAGTTTCTTTAATAAAAGATTCAATCCTTTCATTCTCTTTTATAATATTAATTGCCGCGTATAAGAAAAGTTATCATCGTTATCAAGATCGGTTACCATAAAACCGGCCTTTCTTTTTTTGCATTCCTCTTCAATTAATGCGGCTGCTTTTTTTGTATTGACAATATCCAGGTGGCTAAAAGGCTCATCCATGATCAGCCATTCAAATGGCTGCATCAATGCACGTATAATGGCAACGCGTTGCTGTTCGCCGTAACTGCACAATACGGTTTTTTGTTCAAGTATATGTGTTACGCCTAATAATGCCGCCATTTCATCGATCATATCCGTTTCATACAATGGCGATTGTAAAACCCTTTTGAGCTCTATGTTTTCGCGTACCGTTAAATTCGGAAACAACCGGAGATCCTGGAAAACGATGCTTATTTTCTGCTGGCGTAATTCCGCGAGTTCATCTTCCGTTAGATCGGTTGCTGCTTTATTATTGAAACGGATCACACCTTCATAATCGTAACGCAGTTTATACAGAATATGCACCAATGTTGTTTTGCCTGTGCCGCTCGGCGCTTTGATCTTTATAAATTCTCCCTGCTGTAATGTTAATGGCGAATGCCATACATCAGACCGCTTTTGCAACAAGCGTTCTTTTAACGGTGTGGGAATGATATGATCGAACTCGATGGTCATAAACAAATGGCTGTTACCGAAAATACAATGAAACAAAACAATAAGGTCCTGCAACAGCAGGACCTTATTGTTAAAATAAATTTATTCAGTTTTATTAATTGGTACGGATGATAGCCGGAACGCTACCCGGATATAATTTTTCTTCCACATCTCTTTGCCTTTTTGCCTGCAGGTTCATATCAACAGCAATATCTGTTAGTAATGAAGTCAGTGTTACCAGGCTGTTTTGTTTTTCGTTCTGCATCCTTATTTCAAAAGAGGCTTTGATAGTTTTGCCATCAAAATTATCTGATGTAGCGATAATATCTCTGAACGCCTGTTTCGCAGAGCTGAGTGAATGATGGTAATTACCCGATGCAGAATCTTTTGCAAAGCTGTTCAGTGTATTGGCTATATCAAAATAGAACACGGTTGATTTTCCTTTGAATTTATCCAATACATCTTTATTGATAACAGCTTTGGTTGTCTTTGCCATATAGGCAGCATACGTAAGCGAATCGCTGGCGACGATCAGGTTTTTATCATCGGCAATTAATATTATAAAAGAGAATGAAAGGATTGAATCTTTTATTAAAGAAACTCATACGCACCGGTGCCG
>Ga0206895_1034_pt1 | contig 38903 bp, 24 predicted proteins | sample Alteio_BWOrgHeat_51_FD_152967 | JGI IMG/M metagenome (GOLD analysis project Ga0206895, IMG submission 152967) | Enriched cells from forest soil in Barre Woods Harvard Forest LTER site, Petersham, Massachusetts, United States -... | ecosystem: Environmental > Terrestrial > Soil > Temperate forest >...
TTTTTCCGGACAAATCACGAGATACGATACAACCCTTCCCTTTACGGGGGCGAGCAGTTATGCAGTCTTTGATACAGCCACCGTGCAATCCAACAGCGCAGGATTTGCTGCAGGTCTTTTTGATGGACGCTATGTCTATTTGATCCCTAACAACAACGCAAGCTCTTATTTTGGCCAAATTACCCGCTATGATACGACTTTGTCTTTTACAGCTGCCACTAGCTATTCCGTCTTTAATACACAAATCGTTTCTACAGCAAGTAAAGGCTTTGTCGGCGGCACGTTTGATGGAAAATATATCTATCTGTCCCCGAGCACCACTTTTTCAGGGCAAATCACGAGATATGACACCACAGGAAACTTTACTTCGACGGCGAGTTATTCGGTATTCAACACAACAGCTGTCCAATCAAACAGCTCTGGTTTTCGAAGCGCGATCTTTGATGGAAGATATGTCTATTTGATTCCTTTTAATAACAACTCTTACTTTGGTCAAATTACAAGATACGACACGACGCTTTCTTTTTCCGTTTCTTCCAGCTATTCCTTTTTTGATACAGCGGCGCTTGTCAATTCCAATAGCGTAGGTTTTCGTGGAGCTATTTTTGATGGAAGGTATATTTATTTGGCGCCAGGGAATAATGGAGCCACCCTATCCGGACAAATTACACGGATCGATGCCTATCCTGGATTTCAGGCAAATGCTATCAACGCCGCCCAAGCTCCTAATGGCTTTACAGTAGGATCGTTTACAGGCGTTACTTTTACAGGGAATTTAGTCGTCTCTGGAAATGTTGGCATTGGCACTTCGAGTCCCTCCTATACGCTCGATGTGCAGGGAGCTCTTAGCACGCAAAGGATTGTGTCAGCGGGGACTACCCTGATTAATCAAAGCGAACAGCTGTTTGAAGGCTACAATCAGGGAGGATTTGGCGGAGGTTCTGTCGGAACAATTAGAACCATGGGTATCAACACAACGCAAACGATGAATCTAACAACAAACGTTAATTCAAATAGCAAGTTTGGTGGAAGCATATTTGATGGACGTTATCTCTATTATATTCCTTATTTTATTAGTGGTTCTGGGATATGGATTCAATATGATACAACTCAAGCGTTCTCAAGCTCCGCCAGTTATGTAGCATTTGACATGGTAGCAAATGTAAATTCAACCTCTAATGTATTTCAAGGGGCTGTATTTGATGGACGATATATTTACTTAGTCCCTTTTGCTAATACAGCTTTCGTTTCCAAGGGGCAAATAACCAGATACGATACAACAGGAGCTTTTACACAACCTTCCAGCTACGCCATATTTGACATGGCCAATGTAAATGCACAGGCTGTAGGATTCGTCGGAGGAGCTTTTGATGGCCGTTATACCTATTACATTCCCCCCTCTGGATTTTTTGCTAGATATGATACCACTTTAAGCTTTACAAACCCTAATAGCTATACGACGTTCAATCTAACAAATATCAATTCTATTACCGGATTGCAAGGCGGCGCATTTGATGGAAGATTTATCTATTTAGTTCCTTATCATTCTGCTGCTTATACGGGGCTAATTTACCGCTATGATACGACTTTAAGTTTTACTAATACTGCCAGCTATGCAACATTTGATTCTCAGTCAAATTTAAATTCAGAAAGTGATGCATTTACTGGCGCTATATTTGATGGACGTTACCTCTATTTTGTTCCGAGTGGCCAAACCACATTGATTTCAGCCCAAGTGACTAGATATGATACAACTTTGATTTTTACGAGTGCAAATAGCTATGCAGTATTTGATTTAAGAGCTAACGTAAATTCACTTTGTGTAGCATTCATTGGAGGAGTGTTTGATGGACGATACGTCTACTATGCTCCTAGCAATAGTGCCATTACTTTTTCAGGAGCTATCACCAGATATGATACAACATTAAGCTTTACAAATCCCAGCAGTTATCAAGTATGGAATGTTCAAACAGCAGTTAATTCCCAGTATGCTAATTTCGTCGGAGCTAGTTTCGATGGAAATTATGTTTATTTTATACCCAATGCATTTGGCATTACCGTAAGGATCAATGCTTACCCGGGCCCTCAAGTCAATGCAATGAACGTCAGTCAATCTCCTAATGGAATTGCTTTTGGAACCTATTCCGGCGCCATCTCTGCTCCAAATTTTGGCCTCATCATGAGCGGACAAATGGGAGTAGGAACGCCATCTCCCGCTTACACCCTTGACATTGTCGGAGCTTTGAGCGTACAAGATGCGACTCCTATAGGAACAACCGGCATCAATCAAAACGTCCAACTTTTTGAAGGAACCAATCAAGGAGGTTTTGGCGGCGGGTCGGTTGGAACGAATAAAACCATGAGCGCTAATACGACTCAAGTTTTTAACACCAAAGCGTTTGTGAACTCCAATAGCACAGCCTTTTTCGGGGGAGTATTTGATGGGCGGTTTATTTATCTAGCTCCTTTTAATAACCCGACGACTGTGTCTGGACAAATTACCCGCTTTGATACAACGGCGTCTTTTTCTTCTTCCAATAGTTACGCGATATATGATACGAAAGCCAATGTAAATTCCAATAGTTTTGGATTTATGGGGGCTCTTTTCGATGGACGCTATGTTTATTTTATCCCCAATAGCATGACAACTACGCCTTCCGGACAAATCACCCGCTATGACATTACCCTCCCGTTCACAGCAGTTAACAGCTACGCGGTGTTTAACACGACAACCATCCAATCCAATAGCAAAGGCTTTGCAGCAGGAGTCTTTGATGGGCGCTACATTTATTTAACTCCCTATGCAATCAGTCCTACTACTTTTTCAGGCCAAATAACTCTCTACGATACAACGCTTCCCTTTACAGCCACTGCTAGCTACGCGGTCTTTGATACAGCCGTGATCCAATCGAATAGCACAGGATTTGGTAATGCGATCTTCGATGGGCGCTATGTCTATTTTGTTCCCTATCAAAACAAAAACAGCTATGTGGGACAAATCACCCGCTATGATACGAGCCTTTCATTTAACACCTCGACAAGTTATGCCGTGTTTAATACGCAAATAATATCTTCTGGTAGCAAGGGATTTAATGGCGGCGTGTTTGACGGCAGATATGCGTATTTTATTCCTGCAACCTCATTTTCTGGACAAATCACAAGATACGATACGACGGGAAGTTTTACATCGACTGCAAGTTATTCCGTATTTGATACCTCAACTGTACAATCGAACAGCCAAGGCTTTAAAGGGGGGGTATTTGATGGAAGGTATCTTTATTGCATCCCGATGAATAATGGCACTTTTTTTGGCCAAATTACCATGTACGACACGACTTTATTCTTTGCCACAGCTACCAGTTATTCTGTGTTCGATACAGCGAGCGTTCAATCCGGTAGCGTCGGATTTAGAGGCGCTCTTTTCGATGGACGTTATATCTATTTGGTCCCTGGACAAAATAGATCGACTCTATCAGGTCAAATCACCAGGATCGATGCTTATCCAGGACCTCGAGTCAATGCAATTGCTGCTTCTCGAGCTCCGAATGGCTTTGCCGTAGGGACATATGCAGGCTCGCCCTCTCAAGGAAACCTCGTGATTCCTGGCAGTATAGGCATCGGCACCCCGAATCCAGCTTATCCACTCGATATCGCCGGTAATGCAGCTACGCTTCGCGTCAATACAACGCATACGACCGACAACAACCAAAGAGCCCTTTTATCTGAAGGCTATAATCAGGGGGGATTTGGCGGAGGAGCTGTCGGGACAAATAAAACGATGAGTGCCAATACGACTCAGATATTCGATATGGCGTCTTTCAATTCTATGAGTATTGGATTTGAAGGATCTACTTTTGATGGGCGTTATATTTATTTTTCGCCTTTTAGATTTAGTGGAGCCACATATAATGGGCAAATTACAAGATATGATACTACACTCTCATTTACATCCCCTTCTAGTTATAGCAGTTTTAATGCATCCACTATTAATTCAACCGCCAACGCATACTTTGGCGCGGTATTTGACGGGCAATATGTTTATTTTGTCCCTGCTAATAATGTTGATCAAAAAGGAATCGCTTTACAATATAATACAAAAATGCCATTTAATCAATCTGCAAGCTACCAGATCTTTTCCTTTCTTAGCCTTAATTCGCACAGTTATCGTTATATCGGAGCTGTATTTGATGGCAGCTATGTTTATTTTATTCCAGCAAGTATATCTTCAACTGCTATACCATTTTTTATTATGTATAATACATCCCTTCCATTTTCTTCTACTTCAAGTTATAGCATTTTTAATATATCATCACTTACCGGAGAAAATGCGATCGATTACAGCGGGGGAACTTTTGATGGAAATTTTGTTTATTTAACACCTAATATGAACGTAATATTCGTTAGATATAATACGACTCTTCCATTCACTACCACTTCTTCATACCAGAGCTTTAACTTACAACAAATTTCCATCCAAACTCTAAGTGGTAATTTTGTAGGAGCTGTGTTTGATGGAAGATATGTTTATTTGGCACCTTCTGTTAGCACTGTTATAGTGAGATATGATACAACTCGTTCTTTTAGCATTACTACAAGTTATTCTATTTTTAACACTCTATCAGTTGGTTCCAATGCCGTAGGATTTTGGGGAGCTATATTTGACGAGCGTTACATTTATTTCGTACCCGCTTCGAATAGCTTTCCAGGTCAAATTGTTCGTTATGATACCACACTTAATTTCTCTTTATCTTCAAGTTACAGTATTTTTAATACACAAACAGCGGTTAATTCTCTAAGCGCGGGTTTTAATGGTGGCATATTTGACGGCAAATATATCTATTTAGTACCTTTATCGCCTGTTGGCACTGCACCATTTTCAGGTGTAGTCACTCGCCTCGATGCCTACCCAGGTCCACAAACATTGAATCTGGCCATCGCTCAATCACCCGGAACATTTACCGTAAATAACGAACTTGCATTCACAGTGCAAACTTCCGGAAGCGCGAGCGTAGGTTCCAGCGGCATCAATCCAAGCACGTCAGCAGGGTTTTTGACCGTGTTTATTAATGGATCTCCACAAACAATCCCTTATTTTAATTAGGAGTTTGACAAAAAGAGTGTTCTTTGGCAGAAACTACACTTCGATCGGCTTATACTGATTCTTGAACCACAAACGGGTTAAGCCGATCCTTGGAAAGGACATATAACAAGGACAACTTAAAATTCCATCCAACCCCCACCAAAAAATCATCTGTCCGCTTAAATCGGCTTCTTCCGAACGGCTTGCTTGGATCGATTCGGAACATAGCTGGACTTACCAAGAACTGGATACATGGGCCGATCGTTGGGCAGACTATTTATCCCGCCAAGGCATAAAGCGTGGCTCTCGCATCGCCATTTTCCATCCAAACACGCCTCATTTAGCAGCCTTTTTCTTTGCCGCTTGGCGTTTACAAGCCTCTGTTTGCCCTGTAAATCTCCGTCTTCCTCAAGTAGCCATTGACCGATTTTTAAAAACGTTCAAACCAGATCTCTATCTAACAAATCTTTGCCCAAGCAACTTGGAAAAGAGTCCAAACAACTTCTCTAGAGCCATGATCCAACCCGATCTCCCCGCACTATTTTTGAGGACTTCAGGATCAACCGCCGAACCCAAACTAGCCGTGTTAAGTCTTGCCAATTTACTAGCCAACGCAAAAGGAGCTCTTTCCATTCTCGATTTAAAGCCAAATGATCGGTGGCTTTTGAATTTACCCCTTTTTCATGTGAGTGGGATCGGCATTTTAATGCGATGCATACTCGCTCAAGCCACAATTGCAGCCGATGAAAAAGATGTTCAAATCACTCATCTTTCCTGCGTTCCTACGCAGCTTTACCGAGCAAGCCCCGTCTATAAAAACCTTCGCTGTCTTTTGCTCGGAGGCGCTCCGATCCACTCTTATCCAAATCATTTGCCGGTAATCGTTACTTATGGACTCACTGAAATGGGTTCAATGGTATTGGCAAAAGAAAAACCAATAAATGGCTATTTAGGATTTGCTCTTCCGAATAGAGACCTCAAACTAAATAAGGATGGAGAAATTTTGGTGCGGGGCTCCTGCTTGTTTCAAGGATATTGGCAAGATGGAAAAATCCAAAAACCAGATGACTGGTTTGCAACAAAAGATATAGGAACATTCGATCCAATCCACGGCATTAAAATTAGCGGCCGAAAAGATTGGCAGTTTATCTCCGGAGGAGAAAATATCCAACCAGAAGAAATTGAAAAATTTTTACTTACAATCCCAGGTATCGAAGAAGCTGCCGTCTTGCCATATAAAGATTTAGAATTCGGCGCTAGGCCTGTTGCTTTCATCATAGGCGCCGTAAATCCTGAAACAATAAAAAAAAAACTTTCCAAACATCTTCCAAAATACAAAATTCCTAAAAATTTCTTATTCCTTAAAACAATGCCGACAAAAGGGCTTAAAATAGATCGGGCCGCTTTATTCAATTTTTTAGAAAGTAAAAGTTTTATAACGTAATAAAAAAGTTCTTTTTTTTCTATCTAACGTTCTTGAAATCAAATGGATTCGAGCAAAGCTGGGCAAAAAAAAAGAGGTTCTCTATAATCCCCTCTTCGGCACTAATTAATTGGACCAATATGATGCAGCAAGTTTTTCCTCTTCGTCGCATCTTCAGCAGGTTTTTTCCCCGAAAATACACGGCGCTGCTTGGCGAAACCAGCAGTTTTTCCTTGCCTGTCGGAGAAAAACAAAGCCAAGCGCTCCATTACTTGCATCTCGGAGAAGCGGCGCTTCTTCAAGGAAATCTTTCAGCTCTTTCTTTATTTGAAATGGCAGCCAGCCTCGATCCTGAAAATCCCATCATTTGGCATCGCCAGGGGCTTGCCTTTTTTGAGTACGGGTCTTTGGACGGAAAAGAAAAATCTCTTTTACTAGCTAGTAAAAATTTCAAAATTGCCACCTCTTTGAATCCCTCTTTTTTTGAGGCCTGGGTCTCTTGGGGCATCGTTTTGCTGAAGTTGGGCCGTTTTCATGAAGAGCATCACTATTTTTTAGAAGCGCGCGAAAAATATCAAAAGGCGATCGAATTAGCGCCAGGCCAGTCTCGAGAAAACCTAGCCGAGCTCTATTGGGATTATGGCCTCGTCTGGTCAGAAATTGCCGAACATTCGGGTGAAGCCATCGATGTGCGCCTCGCCATTCAATCATTCAATAAATCTTTAACTCAAGGGTCCCGCCCCTCCCCTGAATTTTGGCATGATATGGGCAGCGCTTATGTCCAAATGGGTTTATTAATCAACGATTCCCGTTTTTATCTCCAGTCGATTGACTATTTGAGCCGATCTGTTGCAGCCGAAGCGCGTTATGTGGATGGCTGGATGTCCATGGGATACGCTTTTTCTCAACTCTACATTAATACGATGGATGAGCGCTTTGCCATCCGCGGCGCGGAATGTTTTTCAAAGACCACGAAATTAGAACCGTATAACGCAGATGCCTGGTTGAGCTGGGGTCAGCTATTAGGAGAATCGGGCCGTCTCAACAAAGATATCAAGCAATTAAGTAGTAGTATTGAAAAGTGTTCTAGAGCCCACGCGCTCGATCTCACCAATCCAACCATCATTAGCCAATGGGTTGAGTCTCTTTCTTTTTTAGGAGCTCTTTCCGGCAGACTCGATCTTTTAATCGAAGCGGAAAATAAAATTCTAAAATGGATGGACGCCTGCGTCGATGATCCAGATTTATGGCGCTCTTATGGAATCTGTCTCATTGCCTTTGGCAAGTATTATGAAGATCCCGATTATTTAGAAATCGCCATTGAAAAACTTCAATATGGCCTTTCTCTTGATCGTACAGATGCAGAACTCTGGCATGCTCTTGGAACCGCCCATAAAATAATTGCTGACATCACCAATGATATCGATATGATTGAAAGGGCAAGCCGCTTTTTCTTACGTGCTATCGATCTAAAACCTTCTTGTCCTGCTCTCATTTACGACGCTGCTTGCGCTTTGTTACATTACAGCGAAGTGGAAGACAGCCTCCCCTCTTTAGAGCAAGCCATCGCGCTCTTCGAGGTTCTTCTTCACAACCAACGCGAAGTTCTTCTCCATCATCCTGAATGGCTTTACCAATATGGTTGCGCTCTTGAATGGATGGGTGATTTTTCAGCCGACGAAGCGTATTTTCTCCGCGCCAATGAAATCTACTCCCAAGTCCTCTTGATCGATCCTGACTATCCAAACATTCATTTTCGAATCGGCGTCTGCCAAGTCCACCTCGGCCATATGACATTGGATCGAGACTACTACAGCCGCGCGATCCAATCGTTCCGTCTGACCATCCGCCAAGACGAAGAAAATGAAAAAGGATGGCTTGAATGGGGGTTATGTCTAGTCCATCTCGCCCATCAAACTCTCGACGAAGAAACCATCACCCAGCTTTATTTTGAAGCAGAAGAAAAAATCCTTCGAGCAGGCTCTCTCGGAGATGCCACCGCCCATTATCATCTCGCAGGCCTCTACTCCATTCTTGGCAGGTACTCAGACGCCATGGATTTAATCCACCAATCTCTCAATCTCAAAGCACTCCCCTCCATCGACGAGATGCTAGAAGATGAGTGGCTGGAAAACTTACGATCCACTAAAGAGTTCGCCCAATTCCTCACCGCGTTGGAAGCAAAATTCCAGCCCCGCGAAGAATAGCGTATTTTTAAAAAAAAGGCTCTGTCCTTTAAATCCCGGCAAGGAAGCACGCTCCCTTGTAACCCATGGATTTGAAGAAAATACATTGCAGCTGACCAACAAAAAAGTTATACTCATTGTGCCTTTATACCAAGTCTTTAAAGTAAGGTAAGCCAATGCAAGATCCTTTTGATCCAGAAGCTGCAAAAAAATTCCTAACCGAAAGAGAGGAACTGCAAAAAACTGAACAGGAAACATTCCGACAACTTTTATTAGAAAAAGTCACTGCAATTTTGCAAGCAGAATTGCAAGGTTCTTTGACTGAAGCTTACCTTATCGGATCTGTTATTCAACCATTTGCCTTTACAATACGTTCTGATGTGGATATCGTATTGAAAAATTTTCATGGAGACCGATTTGATTTTTGGACGAAAATGGAAGAAAAAATCAAACATAAAGTAGAAATCATCCTTTTTGAACAATGCCATTTCCAAGAGTTTATTCTACAAAAAGGATTCAAAATAGTGTAAATATATGGAAAAATACGCGATTTTAATTGGATATTTTGACAAACAAGTTTTGATCATCAAAAAACTGTACGAAGAAATCAAGACCGTGGATGTGCATTTTTATGACAAACGTTTTCTTTTTGCTTTAAAGACACAGCAGTTTTATACAGCCATTGAAGATTTGTTAAAACAAATCGCAAAAGCATTTGAAAATCACATTGACAGTATGAGAGAGTTTCACAAAGAGCTTCTTATTCGAATGAATACGGAAATTCCTTCCATACGACCTGCAGTCATCTCTAAAACAAGCATGCTTTTTTTAGATAAAATCAGAGCCTTTCGGCATTTTATTCGTCATGCATATGACTGCGAGTTGGATGAAAAAGAACTTAAAATCATTCAAGACAAACTATTATCTGAATTCAAACATCTGGAAGAAAATTTACATAATTTCCGAGCGTTTATTCAAACTCTTTCCTAAAAAGAGGTGGTGGATGTACCTCTACTACAGTTTCTAAAGTCCTGCCCGGAATAGTCATAGATTGCCTCATTTCCAATCGGCGATGGAACCTGTTTAAAAAAATGGTTTTTACTTGACGGTAAGGCGTGTACCGTCCGATCTCAGGATCGCCAAATCTTCTAGCATAGTTCAGCGGCAATCCGATCCGATGTGTTCTCATGCCCAACAGTGTAGGCGTTGGAAAACAATCCCCGTAGTTCAGCTTCTCGACCTATGAATTTGAAAAGACTCATTTTATTTCCTCTCTCTTTCTCTAGATCAGAGACCCCTATTCAAATAAAATTCCATCAACAAACAGCCTTTTTGCTGTTTGTTGATGGAATTTGAAAAACAAGACCTTTCGAATAGAAACTTTAATTTTTAAAACGACTTTTCGTTTTTCATTAATCATTGATTTTTAAAAACTTATAAATATTTTCAGTGACGCATTGCTTTGATTTTCATCAACTCAGAAAATCAGCACAAAAATTATGCCTGTTGTTAGATGGAAGACAGAAAAAAATACGATCCACTCAATTTAAAGCTGTTTTAGCAGTAAATCGAGAACTCATTCAACTATACTGGGATATAATAGGACGAGAAATCGTTGAAAGACAGGAGAAAGATGGTCTCGCAATGCTCTACTAGTAGACTCTATCAAAATAAAAACCTATAACAGACATGGAAAATCCATTACCAATTTTCTGCAAAATTCCGGTTTCTGCGCAACATAATGTCACCGTACTTTTAATGCGCGGGGTGAAATTCAAGTTCCAGTCCGCAAGCTTTAATGGCATTAATAAGCGTTGAAAATCTAGCTTTTCCTTTTTGTGAAAGACTTCGATAAAAACTTTCTCGACTAACTTCCATTTTTGATGAGATTTCAGTCATACCTCCATGAGCTTCAACCACATCACGTACAGCTAATTGAAAAATCCCCATGTTTTTTGTTTCAAAACTCTCCTCCAAACATGCATTCAAATAGGCAGATGCATACTCTGCGTCCCTAAGCTTTTCTATTAAATGTTCCTTATAGCCTTTATATTTTCTCATTTTTTACCTCCATTTACCGAAAGATGATCAAGCCAATATTCTTTTGCTTTATTAATGTCCTTTTGTTGTCCTTTTTTATGGCCACCGAGAAGGAAAATTAAAAAAGTATTTTTCTTAAATCCGAAATAAACCCTATACCCTGGGCCGAAATCAAATTTTAATTCAAAAACACCGTCCCCAACAGGTTCGAAAATCCCTAGATTTCCAGTTTCTCTAATTCTAGTAAGCCTAGCCGTCTATTCGAGCTAAAGCGGTTCTATCTAAGCTTTTTTCCCATTCAATATAAGGTTCTTTTCCCTTGCTCGTCTTGTATATTTCAATCTCATAGAAGCGGGTCATCGATCCTCTTTTAACTTTATTGTAGCCGATTGGCTACTATTTGCGCAAGTTCAACTTTTGCCTGTTTTTGCAAAAAGCTTATTATCAACATATTGGACGTATTATTTAAAATTTCTGTCTGAGCATAATCCAACTCTTGTCCCTGTTAAAGGAAAGATGCATTGAGTAAAATTATGTTGTGTAGAAATCGGAATTTACAGAAATTCGCCTAGGAATGTCAATGAACACATAGCTGACTATGCAACATATGAACTCAAAGCGGTTGATTTTAAGCCTGAATTTGCAGGTAAGATGAACTTTTATTTGTCCGCTGTTGATCATCTCATGAAGCATCCGACGGATAACCCAACCATTTATAAGAAAATTTGCAAAATTTCCGTGTATTTATTCAAACTCTTTCCTAAAAAATTGGGTTTACAAAGGGCTTGCCCTTTGGCTGAGGTTAAGGAGCAGAGCTCCTTACGAAGAATGATAAACAACATTATCTCTGCCAAGAAATAAAAGGAGCTTCCAAAGGAACACTAACCTCCGGAAAACAAGCAATGACTCGAGCGCAATAGTCATTGGAAGGCCTTGAGTTTGGCGCCTCTGCTTGATAAAGGTAAACTCCAGAGGAGCCGCTAATTTGCTTCATCTCTTGCTTAAAGGCAATATTGCCTTCTGCGTAGATTTCTAATTTTACGCTGCTTGGATCGATTGTTTTGAGATCGATTTGTATTTCAAACGTGTATTGGCTTCCAGAAGGAGTGATTTTTATTTCTTTGAATTGGATTGAAGGCCATTTTTCTTGCAAAGACTTATTCCAGATGTTTATTTTTTTTCCGATGTCGGCTTGATTAGCCGCCCGTTTTTGAAAATTTTCCGCAGCTGGAATGTAATGATTGGTTGTGTAATCGCGCACAGAGCGATTTGCGCAAAAAGCGGGCGTTAGACGAGCCATGCTTTCTCTCACGCGAGCGATCCAGGAAGTAGGAATCCCCTCATGATTTCGTTCATAAAATGTAGGAATCACTTCTTTTTCCAAAATATCATATAATTGGAGAGCTTCATGAGCATCCCAAGAGGCCTCATCTTCCCTATGTTCTTGTCCATCGCCGAGCGCCCAACCAACTTCTGGAGTATAGGCCTCTGCCCACCAGCCATCGAGCTCTGATAGGTTGAGCCCCCCGTTGACGAGCACTTTCATGCCACTGGTTCCACAAGCTTCCCAAGGACGGCGAGGGGTGTTGATCCATACATCTACCCCTTGCACTAACGTCTCTGCCATCAGCATATCGTAATCGCTTAAAAAAATGACATGGGGACGAACTTCTGGCTGATGAATAAACTGAAACCATTCTTGGATCATAGCCTGGCCGGGCTTATCTGCAGGGTGCGCTTTTCCTGCAATCAGCAACTGAACCGGCCGGTCAGGATTTGTAAGAAGACGAATCAGACGAGCTTGATCATGAAGAAGCATATTAGGACGTTTATAAGTAGCAAAACGTCTTGCAAAACCAAGGGTCAACGCATGGGGATTAAAGTAACTTTTAGCTTGCTCTATCTCTTCGGGAGATTTGCCTCTCGCTGCTAAAATCGGCGGCAACCGTTTTCTTCCGTATTCGATCATGTTCAAACGAGCCATATTGCGCATAGCCCAAATTTTTTCATCCGGCACTTTTTTTAAATTTTCTTCTAAATCTGCCGCTTCGCCTAACCAACGGGATTGACTGGTATAGGCATCCCAGAGAGCTTCAGCCATATCTGATTCCCAACTTGGCATATGTACGCCATTGGTCACATGGCCTATGGGTACTTCATGAACCGGCCATCTTGGAAAAAGAGAAGAAAAAATACGGCGGCTGACATACCCATGAAGACGGCTTACTCCATTGACAGCTCCGCTGCCGCGGACTGCAAGATAGGCCATATTAAAGGCATCATCATTTGCATCCTGCCGTCCTAAATCCAATAATTCCTGCATGGAAATATGTAGAGCATTTTCCGCATAACCAGTTAAATATTTTGCAATGAGCTGCGGTGAAAAACGATCAAATCCTGCAGGGACTGCCGTGTGCGTGGTAAATAAATTCCCTGCGCGAGTGACTGCGAGAGCCTCATAAAACGATAAATTCATTTCTCTCATGCAGGCTTTAGCTCTTTCCAAGATGGCAAAAGCCGCATGTCCTTCATTCAGATGGCATACTTCCGGTTGCATGCCAATTTCTTCTAAAAGACGCCAACCCCCTATGCCCAAAACCAATTCCTGTTTTAGCCGCATTTCTATGTCGCCGCCATAAAGCTCACTTGTAATACCACGGAATACTGGATTATTGGCCGCATCATTCGTATCTAAAAGATACAGCGTAACGCGCCCCACTTTTACCTGCCAAGCGCGGATCCAAAGAGACCATCCGGGCATATGGATTTCGATGCGAAGCCATTCGCCATTGGATTTTCTTAAAGGGATGATAGGCAATTGGCCTGGACTGTTATAAGGATACGCCGCTTGCTGCGCACCATTGTCATCAATAATCTGACGAAAGTATCCTTGTTGATAAAGAAGGCCGACACCTACTACAGGCACCCCCAAATCGCTCGCGGCCTTTAACTGATCGCCAGCTACATTGCCAAGTCCTCCAGAATAAATCGGCAACGCTTCACTCAACATAAATTCCATGCTAAAATAAGCAATGGTTTGAAGGGGCGCTTTGGGATATGTTTGTTCAAACCAATTATGTGATTGCACAGGCTTTTGCAATAGTGTGTCGACCATTTTCCGAAAGGTTGCATCGGCAAGGATAGTTTTCAGTTTTTCTCTCGATACCGTTTGTAAAATAAGCCAAGGATTGCGTGTCGCCTCAAAAAGATCTGCATCCACCTGCCGCCAAATATGATCTGCGCTAGAATTCCACGACCAGATTAAATCCAGTGCAAGAGTTTCTAATGAGTCATATCCTTCCAGATCATAATGACCATAATGATTGGCTTTTGCTGTCATTGTTTTCCTCCGAGTGCATTAGATCTTAAACAGGTTCTTAGAAACAAGTTTTTGCGCTTCTTGCAAAATTTGCTGCAAATGATTTTTGTTTTTAAAACTTTCCGCATAAATTTTATAAATATCTTCTGTGCCCGAAGGACGAGCTGCAAACCAACCATTTTTCGTCGTCACTTTCAACCCACCGATAGAGGCTCCATTGCCGGGAGCTTTTGTCAAAATAGCCTCAATTTTTTCTCCTGCGAGCTCTTTTGAAGAAATTTGCTCTGGAGACATTTTTTTTAGCCGATCTTTTTCTTCAGTCGTGGCGCTCGCTTCAAGCCGATCATAAAAAGGCTCTCCAAATTCAGAAACAAGCTCTTGATATACTTCCCCAGGATCTTTTTTCCTTTTGGCTGTGATTTCTGCGGCGAGCAAAGCCGACACAATCCCATCTTTATCGGTCGTCCAAACAGTGCCATCTCGCCTTAAAAAAGAAGCCCCAGCGCTCTCTTCTCCTCCAAAGCCCAAAGAACCATCAAAAAGCCCTTGAACAAACCATTTAAAGCCTACCGGCGTCTCATATAATTTTCTTCCCAGTTTCATCGCGACGCGATCGATCATCGAACTGCTCACGAGGGTTTTTCCAATAGCCGCTTGCTTACTCCATTGAGGCCTATGCTGAAATAAATAAAAAGCAGCGGCCGCCAAATAATGATTAGGCGGCATGAGCCCTACGCTTTTTGTAACAATTCCATGCCGATCGTGATCTGTATCGCAGCCAAAAGCGATTTCAAACCGATCTCTTAAACCAATTAACCTTTGCATTGCATAAGTTGAAGAAGGGTCCATTCGGATTTGCCCATCCCAATCAACCGTCATAAAACGAAATGTGGGATCTACCTGGGTACTCACTACCTCTAAATTCAACTGATAACGCTCTGCAATTCTTTTCCAATAGTGAACTCCCGCTCCTCCTAAAGGATCTACGCCAAGCTTAAGTTCTCGAATCGCTTGCATATCGATTACATGTTCTAAATCAGAAACATAGCTTTCCAAATAATTATGACGCCGCGCTTTACTGCACGCTTTTTCAAAAGAAATCCGTTTGATGCTTTTTAGTTTTGTTTCCAAAAGTTCGTTGGCTCTGGTCTCGATCCATGAAGTGATTTTGATATCGGCAGGACCTCCATTGCAAGAATTATACTTAAATCCTCCTTCTGAAGGAGGGTTATGGGAAGGCGTGACAACAATCCCATCGGCAAAATCTTTTTGTCTATTTCGGTTATAAGTTAAAATTGCATGGGAAATGACAGGAGTCGGGGTATATTCATCATTTTCTGCTAAAATGACCTCTACTTGATTTGCGCCAAGAACCTCTAGCGCGCTCATCCAAGCAGGCTCGGAAAGAGCATGTGTATCTACTCCTAAAAAAAGAGGCCCTTCAATCCCTGTTTTTTTTCTATAATCGCAAATCGCTTGTGTGATCGCCAAAATATGATGTTCATTGAATGATTTTTTAAATGAAGATCCTCGGTGTCCAGAGGTTCCAAAAGAAACCCTCTGTTCAGCAACAGATGGATCGGGCTCTTCCACAAAATAAGCCGCCACAAGTTTTGGCACATTGACTAAAAGAGAAGGATCGGGCAGATGGCCTGCCAAAGGACTTATTTTCATTTCCCCAACTTATCTAAGTCCTCAAAATTTAACAAGGCCTACATCTTTGAGGTGCGGTCTAACTGGGTTTGGACTGATTTCACTCACTGGCGCTCGAAAAATCGGTTCAAAATCGTTGTCTTCGATCTAGCCCCACATAGGACTGGGCCGATTTTTTGGCTAAATTCGACACAGCCTTATTAGATAGCTTTTAGTCAGAAAAGTTAAAATTTATTTTATATAATATTAAAAGCCAATTATTTAAATAAAAAAATTAAAACAAAATAAATTTTACATTATAAAAACAATTTAAATAAATAAAAAAATATACATCTTAATAAGAAATTAATAGAAAAACAGTATAATGTAAGTGTGTTAAAAAAATAATAATGAGGATTTGTTATGAATTCAGTAAACAGTTATGTTTCAACTCAGATTCCAGAAGGTCATTACACTTCAGCCCCCATTCAAGATAATCCTTATACTTCAGCTCTTATTACTCCAAAAGAGGCAGTGGAGGCTAGAGACCTCAGAGACAAGTCTGTTCGCGTGATTAAGCAGGGAGAGCAACCCAAAGATCTTTCAGAAACGGAAGAATTTGTGAGTATTGATCTCAACCCTAGCCACATGAATAAGCAAACCGAAGAGCAAAGCAATCGAACTTGTTCTGTGTTTTCTAGAACTTTGAAACATATCAGAGAATTTTTTCATTCCATTGAAACACGCATTTCTTCTTCTATAGAAAAACTTCAAATTGAAAGGCAGGAAGAAAGAATTCGCCATTTAGAACTAAAATCTACTTTTCTTTTTGAGGTCAAAAACATTGACCCCAAAGTAAAAGGTTCGATTCATGAGGCGCTCGTTAAAGCAAGTCTAAGTAACTCCTCTAAAAATATACATATAGACGAATCTGGAAAGCTTTGTGAACCTCAAAATAGCGTTCTGAGCATTACATTTTTACATAAGCAAAAAAAGTTTTTACCTTATCCAGGTCCAAAGGCTCCTCACGGTTTTCAAGTAAATGGTAAACCCATAGAACTAAACAACCCGAGTGAATCGTATCAAAATGATGAATGTTTTCTTCTCACGGATGAGAAAAGGAAAGAAATTATTTCTATCAAGACTTTTAAAAAAAATGAAATTATTAAAAGAAAGCAAGAAATAATTACAGAATTAAAATTAAAATCTGACTTTTGTTTTAATGTACATACAGAGACCGGCTCATATATAGGCTCACACGAGATACAAGAAGCACTTTTTAAGGCAAGCTTAACTAAGTCTCCTGTACATGTATATATAAACAAATTCGGAGATCTTTGCGAATCCCCCAAAAATAGTGTTCTAGACATTTTATTTCGATCTTCCCACAAAGATTTCATAATTTCTCCTGGTCCAAAAGCTAATTCAGATTTTTATCTAGTAAATGATAAGCCCATACACTCCCTAAGCACAGAAGAGCAGGAGGAGATGGGAATGTCTCGATCTTTTAAGCTTAGTGATAAAAAAGGTCGGAAAATTTTTGCGATCACGATTGGCATTCGAAACACCGAGCGTGCTCATAAGGCATTTAGAGAAAATCACTTTGCTCTTGAGGCTGCCCGTAAAGAAAATATGGAGGCTTTGAGATTTACTCTTCTTTCGGCGAGATTCAACAGTCAGCAATCCGAAATTTTCCATATCGACTCATATGGAAAAATCTGTCGCCCATACGAAGCTGAAGCTCAAATCGTTTATAACTTTGACACAAAAAATTTTTCGGTTCTTCCTATTCCAGGAAGAAATTTTAGACTGAATTACCAAGAAATTGGAAAACAAGGTATCAACTTTCAAGATGGTGGAAATCATTTTAGCTCAGATACAAATCCCATCGGTTTTACAGTTAATATTCCTCTAATAACTGAGGAGGCTAAAATAATAGAGCGAAGCGGGCGTTTCTTAAAAGCCCTTACTGAATTGAGGGAAAAAAAAGCTTCCGACCGTATTTATATCGACGAAAACGGCAATCTTTGTGATCAAGGAAAGGCCAGGATTAAGATTGTCCACGAAGATCTAGCCACTTTTATTGCATCCCCAACCTTTTCCGAAAACAACAGTTGGATAATTAATGGAAGACCGACAGGAAAAAATGGTGTCAGATTTAATATGCGCCAACCTACTTCTTTTATAAGGGAAGAAAAAGTGAAAGAAGAAATAAAAGAAAAAGAGATTTTTTCTATCCATAAAGCACTAAATAATCTTCACCCTGTCGGAGAGGTTAATAAGGAGCTACTACTTCCCTACGAAGAAATAAACCATTGACTCTTTCCTCCTCTAAAAGGAGGAAGAGTATATTTATTTCATAATCAATATGCCTAGACTTTCATAAAATGCTTAAAATCAAAGAGTTAAATACATAATTAAAATTCATTCAAATACAAATCATTAAAACAAACAAACATCATAAAAATCTTAATAAAAAATTAACAAAAAACAAGTATAATATAAGTAGTGAAAAAAAAATAATGAGGCATTATTATGAATCCTAGTTCAGCAAATTTCAGAAGTCCTTATGCTCCAGCCGGTGATGTAAGGGGATTTGAGTCTCGCGGCAACCCCCCTTTTCATACAGAATCTGCTTCAGATGACCACAGGTCCAAAGAAGGGGAATTTGTGACTCTTGACCTCAAAAACGCCCCTAAGAACTCACCCATCAAAGAACAAAACAACCGAATTTGCCGTATTTCGAGCGTTTTAAACAATATCAAAGAGCTTTTCCATTCCATTGAAACGCGCATCTCTTCTTCTATAGAAAGTTTTCAAAGAGATAGACAAAAAGATAGAATTCGCCAATTAGAACTAAAATCTGATTTTGGTTTTGATCTAGCTTGGGGAGAAGAAAAAGACTTACTTGATATTAAAGAGGCACTCCTTAACGCAAGTCTAAGCACCCTCCCCGAGCCTATATATATAGACAAATCTGGAAAGCTTTGTGAATCCAAAAATAGCGTTCTGAACATTTTAATTATGGGAAAAACCATTATAGCTTATTCTAATCCAAATAAAATCACTCCTCCAGGTTTTAAAGTAAATGATAAACCCTTAGAAATAGAAGATAAATCGTATCAGTATGATTCGCACTACCATCTCACTTATCACACTACTGAGATAGATCCCGAGAACGGCCAGAAAATTGAGGTAATTCAGGAAAAGCTTAAGATTGATATTCGAGATCAAGGAATCAGAAGAACTGAGCTTGCTCTTGAAGCCGCCCTTTCTAAAGCTAGAAACACAAGTCAAGTATTCCAATCTTTTTATATCGATTTAAGTGGGAAACTGTGCAACGAAAATGAACCCACAGTCGTGGCTAAGATCCATTATAGCGGTTTCACAAAAAATTTCTCAGTAAATCCTATGCCAGGCGAAGAAACCGATCTTCAACTGAATGATCAGGAAATTGGAAAGGCTGGATTAGGAGGTATCGACTTTAAAAATGGCAAAAATTATTTTGCCTCAGATACGAATCTCACCGGTTTTACAATTAATATTCCTCTAATAACCAAGGAGACTCAAATAAAAGAGCGAAGCGATCGTTTCTTAAAAGCTCTTACTGAAATGACGCAAAAAAACGATAACGATTCAGAGTGTATTTTTATCGATTATAACGGCGACCTCTGTGGAGAACAGGATGCTTCAATTAAGGTTGTCTACCTTGAAGAAAACATCTTTACTGCACATCCAATCGTTTCCAAAGACAGCGGTTGGAGAGTTAATGGAACACTCCTTGATAACACTGGAGTGAGTGGTGTCGAATTCATCCTAGGCAAGCCTACTTCTTTTACAAGGAAAGAACCTGAGCCCTCTCTCTATCACAGTCCAGAAATGAAGAAAGAACCACCGATTCTTTTTATCGGAAATTAAAAAACAAGTAAATACCTCTTCCTTCCATAAGAAGGAAGAGGTATTTATTCTCACAAACTCTCAACATACTCCAGCCTTAGAACAGCTCCTAACAAACTTACCACTTTCTCCGTTCGCAAGCGCCTCTAGAGACCATCCACAAATCTAATTTTAGACAATTATTAGGTAGCGAAAATCAGCCTCATCTTACAACATACTAAAAATTAAATATTTAAACGGAAACTTAAAACGCAATTAATGTTTATCAGAATAAATACCACAGATATCTTAATAATAAATTAACGAAAAAAGAGTATAATATAGTTAGTAAAAATAAATAATGAGGCTTTGTTATGGCTACAAATTCAGTGGGTTCTTATGTTTCAGCTCCTACTCCAATGGAGACCGTTGAGATTCAGGACACATTTATAACTCTGAAAGACACTTCTGTCCGTATAGATGGGGAAAAGCAAAATAACCGAGTTTATTCTAGCGCTTTGAAAAGTATCAAAGAGCTATTTCATTCCATTGAAACAAGCATTTCTTCTTCTATAGAAAGGTTTCAAATAGCAAGACAGAAAGATAGAATTCAGCAATTAGAGCTAAAAACTGGTTTTTATTTTAATGTAGATATTGGCGGCACAGAAAAAGATTCTCTTGACATTCAAGAGGCGCTCCTTAACGCAAATCTAAGTAACTCCTTTGTGAATATAGACAAATCGGGAAAGCTTTGTGATTTCCAAAACGGCGTTCTGGGCGTTGGATTTTCCCCTGGGGAAAATAGTTTTAAGGTTTGTCCAGGCCCACAGACTCCTCATCACGATTGTCAAGTAAATGGTCAATCCATAATAGAACTAGGAAATTGGAGTACATCGTATCAAAATCATAAATTGTTGAGTCTCACTGATGAGAAAGGTCAGGAATTTTTTTTTATCGCTATTTTAACACACCCTGAAATTACCAACGTTGAGTACAGCAACAAATCACCCATGAGTGAGTCAACAACACAACACAAAGAACAAAACAACCAAATTTGTCTTGCGTTTTCTAGCGCTTTGAAAAGTCTGAAAGAGCTATTTCATTCCACTGAAACACGCATTATTTCTTCTATAGAAAGATTTCAAATAGAAAGCCAGCAAGAAAGAATTCGCCAACTAGAATTAAAATCTGATTTTGATTTTAAATTAACTACATTGCACGGCACAACAAAAGATTTACTTGATATTCGAGAGGCACTCCTTAACGCAAGTCTAGGCAGGCACTCAGCAATATATATAGACAGGTCTGGAAAGCTTTGTGAATCCCAAAATGACGCTCTGATCATTACATTTTTCCCTGGGATAGGTTTTAGGGCTTACTCTTACTTTGGGGCTTATGACAGTTTTGAAGTATTTGAAGTAACTGATAAAGAAGGCCACGAAATCCTTAAGATCGATATTACTCCAAATCAACATAAGATAAGAGCCCGTAGAGAAGAAGCTCTTGCTCTTGTAGCTGCCCGTGAAAAAAATGAGGCCGCCCTTAAAACTGCCCTTCTTGAGGCAAGAACAACAAGTCAAGTACCAAAACCTTTTTATATCGATTCATATGGGAAACAGTGCAACGAAATAGAAGCCGAAGCTAGAATCCATTATAGTCCTTTCACAGAAAATTTCTGGGTTGATCCTATGCACGAAGAAACAAGTCTTCAATTGAATGGTCAGAAAATTAAAGATGCTGGATCAAGGGGTACCAACTTTCAACACGGCAAAAATTATTTTACCTCAGATACGAATCCAATCGGTTTTACAGTTGACATTCCTCTAATAACCAAGGAGCCTGAACTAACGGAGGCTCAAATAAAAGTGCAAAGCTATCTTTTCTTAAAAGTCCTTACTGAAATGGAAAGAGAAGGAACCCCACATCACATTTATATCGATAAGAATGGCAAGGTCTGTGATGAAGAAAAGGACGACTCGATTATAATTGTCCATGAAGAGCGAGCCACTTTTATTGCATACCCCAGCTTTTCCGAAAACAACAATTGGAAAGTTAATGGAAAGCCTATAGGAATGGATGGTGTCAGATTCAACATATACCAGTCTAATTCTTTTACAAGGGGAGAATCACGGAAGATTCTTTCTATCAAAAACATTCATCCTTCGAGAAATCCTAATGAGCCGCCAATTCTACTTCCCTATTCATAGGCCACAGCTTACTTATTTTGTAAGGAAAGAACCAGCGATTCTTTCTACCAAAGCTAAAGAAAAACAAGTAAATATTCTTCCTCCCCCAAGGAGGAAGAGGTATTTATTCTCACAAACTCTCAACATACTCTAGCCTTGAAACGGCTTCTAACAAGCTAACAACTTTCCTTACCTGGAGCAGCTTCCCTTAGAGAGCCGCTCCTACCGATTTTAAGATGTTTTCAAGCGATTTTTTATAAGTTTATATACATATATGGCTCCTCCCCCCCCCTTACCTCAAAAAAGAAATGATAATGGGCCAAAAAACCCCAAAATCTACGAAACCTAAACTCCTAGGCAGCTTCTTAAGCATAAGAATGTAAGTCATTGAGGATTATATACTTGATTAAAATTTAATCCTAAAAATAAAAATATTTTTATTAACACGAAAATCTTAATTCAATCTTAATATAAAACATTTATAATAAAAGTAACTAAACTTAAATAAAGGGGGTTTATTATGGAACCAACAAACCAGGCTGCAGCTACCATACTTTACAGTCCTTCTAGCTGTACCGACCCTCTCGCTCCGACTCAGGTTGCTTCTCCTCAAAATAGCCGCATAACTCAGGCTGTTTCGGCTGTGTTCGACCAAATCAAAGAATGGGTTTCTCTTATTGGGAAATGGATTTCTTCTAACTTTGAAAATCGAATAGAAAGTAACTTCAAAGCAGAAATCGAGGTGCTACCAAGCCAATCCAAATTCATTTTTACAATAGAAAGTCCAAATCTTCGCCCAGAAGATAAAACGGCTCTTGAAGCAGCATTTCATAAAGCAAGTATCAGCGAGACTCCTATTTCGATCTTTGTCGACCAAAATGGGAAACTGTGTAAAGAAAGAAAAAGCGCAGTTGAGTTTATCTGTAGCAAGGAAGGATGTGAAGTGAAAGGAGGACGGATTCAAAGCGGCCTAACTCACAACGGTATAGAAATTGCCAAAAATTCAGAATTAAGAGCAATTGAACAATTCGTGGGAACTGATTTTTTAATCAAAAAAGCAGACGAAACAGAAGTACTTAACATCAAGATCAAAACTCATTAATTATTTCCTTCAAAGAACAAATAGCGCAGCGCTTCAAACCCGAAGGGCTGCTGCTACTTCCTTATTTCCGAGGTTCTCAGCTAACATCAGTGGCGTCTGATCAGAAGCATTTAAGATGTTCCTATCAGCTCCCAAACTAAGCAGCAGTTCCACAGATTTTTTACTGCTTATGCCACGTGCCGCCATATGAAGAGGCGTGTCGCCCCTTCGATCTACCCCATTTACATTCACTTTAGAAACTAAAGGCGGGATCGCTTCATGATAATCGGTCATCATGGCAGCAAACAGAAGTAAAGACAAATGATCCCCTAATAAATGAACGGCGTGTAGAAAAAATTTCTTCTGGGAGGAAAAGTTTTTGGAAACATCTTTTTCAATTAAAAACAGAACCGAATCTGCCATAGAAGAGCTGAAATTTGATCTATTTTTTTCTACTTCCACCAAATTCGTTAAAATTTTCTTAAATACACGAAAACGAAAAGGTCTAGTTTCATCAAAAAGAGACTCTTTGATAAGAGAAGCCGAAGATTTTTGATTCCAACAAGAAGAAATTTTATTTCTTAAGGAAATACAACCATTAAGCAGAAAAATCGAGGGATTCAAAAATAAAAAATCGATCACGCTTAACGCTGTTCGCTCCCAAGCAGTACAGCAAGAAACAGAAGGCCGTTTCCATTTTGCATGGCAGGCTGTAAGAGGGTTATAGGCAATTCTTTGAAGATTTTGAATCGTGCAATTTGACATAATAAAAACTCACTTTTTCAAAGTGTTTTTTTTCATTTTACCCAAAATTATAACATTTGAAAAAATATCAGACAATCAAAACATATGCTAAAAAAAATGAACTTTTCAAAATACAAAAACCTGTCCTAAAACACAAATTTTAGGACAGTTTTTTTAGGGCTTTTTTAAAAACTACGCCACTACTTGCTCTTCAGCTCGAAGAGCCTCGCTTGGAACTACAACTGGAATTTTCAACTCCGCACATTGCTCTTCCAAAAGAGCAAGCGCTACAGAGATCGAATGGCTCTTTCCTAGCAATTTAATTTCCGTGAAATTTTTTTTCAAAGTACAAGATTTTAACTCTTTTAAAATCTCTAAACAGCGATCGGGATTTAATGTCTTTTGCGTAAGTCTCTCGTTCATGGTTTCTAAAAGACTCGACAAAGCGAGTCGATCAATAGGATCGCGCGAATCGTTTAAATCAAACGGAAGCGCTATGACGTCCCCTAAATTAATCTCCATCGTACCTACAGTTGCCGAAGAGCGCCCCTGTACATAATGACCCCAAAGTCCGCTCGATGTTTTACTAAACTGGGCTCGTAGCAGCTCATTCGGTTTCATCGGCTCCGGTACAATTTCTTGAATTTTCATAGCGCTTCGATAGGCAAAAGAAACGGCAGCGGCTAATTCAGACCGGCTTCGATAAGCGTATCCTACGCTTGCAGCTATAGCAGTCAACCCTGCCGCGCCCATAACGGTCGTAGGAGAGGTCAAACAAGCAGCCGTTGCAACACTCAAAAAAACTTCAGACAAGCTCCATCGCGATTGAGCTTCCTCTCGAGCCTCAAGAACGTCTCTTCTCAACTCAGCCATTACGTCTTTAATTTGAGTATTGCGCTTCTGGATTTTTGTCATTTCTTCTTGAGCCGCCTTGATTTTTTCCGAACAGCTATTTTTATGCGACGCATGAATATTCGCCGAATTCATAGAGCTTTCTGCTAGCTGAACTGCTAGCTCTGCTACTGCAGAAGCCTTATTTTTCAAATCAGATGCCTCGTGAAGTTTTTTTATAGCATCCGCAAAAAGCTGAATGGAATTATCTAACGAAGTTCTACCATCAAAATTTGCATCAGAAGCCTCTCGGACTACACCCATAAGAGTTAACACTTGATCTTGAGGAGAATCTTTTACATTTTTTTGAGTTGTAAGTTCTTGAATGATTCCAACACATTCTCCACATTTTCCATAGTGCTCTTGAGCACTTGCTATTTCTGTTTTGGTTTTTTGAAATAAAGAGATCGCGGTGTCATAGGCTATCTTTGCTTCTTGATTTAGACGTATCGCTTCTTCTTTTTTTTCTGCAACCTGAGAAAGTCCCTCTTCATGAATAGCAGATATTTTTGTTAATTGCCCTTGTAACGAAACCACTTCCTGCTGAATTTCAACCAAATGGTCTTGAACAAGCCCGCAAGATGCGCTATTGGCCGTTTGCAGCTTTTCAATCGTTCCTACATCCGCATGAATATTATTGAATAAACGTTTTAAATCAGAATTCCCATCTGACCAAAACACATTTTTCAATTCACTGGCGCCAAGCATAGTAAGAGCGCCTCCAGTCATGAAATGTCCGGAAAAAAATTGAGAAAGACCAAACCCTAGAGCCACTGTTGCACAACCAGTACGCCCAGGATTAGCCGCCGCTTTTTGAACCACTGTTTGCACCATTTTTGCCTGCTCATAAATCCGTTCTATCTGATCCGCTACAGGGTTTCTTAGCATCTCTATGTTCTTGCCAAACGCGTTGGAAGATGCAAAAGCAAATCCCGTTTCTGTCTCCGACTTTTTTAAACCATGCACTTTATCTACACCCATAAAAACCTCCTCTTTGTGATTTATCAGATAAATTCGAAAAATATCTATTTTTGACCGAGGACAGTACTACAGAAATCAAAAAAAATGCAAGGTTTGTTTGCGGATAAAAAAAAATTGCAAAATTATCAAAAATCCTTGATAGTCATCGCACTATACCGTTCGTGATTCAAGAACGGTGCCTATCTGAAAGACTATTAACGGGAAGATAAAAATGGTTCGCATTCTCTGCTTTTTATCTCTATTTTTTTTTCATGCAGCGCAAGGCATGATTCCCTGTCCAGATTTCAAATGGTCGATTTTTTTAAGCGGCATCGATGGCCGTCTTACAAAATATGAAAACATCTATACAAACCTCGATCCAAAATATATCCAGCTATTCGAAGGTATTTACAATCGCGGTATTGCAGAGGCAAACGCAGAGCCTTGGCAGGCAACAGGCCGTATTCCCAAAATCGTCCATCAAATTTGGTTAGGCGGAGCCGTCCCTGAAATATATCGTTCTTGGATGTCGAGCTGGCTCGCTCTGGAAGGATGGGAGTACAAACTATGGACAGATGCAGATCTAAAAAACATTTCATTGTACAATCAAGATCTTTTCGACATGACAAAAAATATTGGAGAAAAATCTGATATTTTACGGCTAGAAATTTTGTTCCAATATGGCGGCGTCTATGTAGATACTGATTTTGAATGTTTAAGACCTAATTTTTTCGAAGAGTTTCATCAAAAATTTGATTTCTATATAGGGATTGAACCCCTTTTCCATGGCATTATACCCGAATACAAGACGGTTAAATTCTGCAATGCCATCATCGGCTCCGCTCCGCAGCATACTCTGTTAAAAGATCTGCTCGTCAATATGAAAGCCAATTATTTTGCTTATCTAAATGGACGGGTCATAGAAAGAACAGGCCCTTCTTATATCTCGCGGATCATATCCCAATACGAACTGAGAGGCGCTCATAAGCAAAGAAACATGTACCTTCCCTGCTCATTTTTTTACCCCTTTGCCATTTTAGAGAAAAAAAACTACATAAATCACCCAGAAAAAGTCTTCGATCTATTTCCAGAAACGGTGGCAATCCATTATTGGATGGGTAGTTGGCATAAAACAAAACAAGCAGACACGCAAAGCTACCTACTAGACCAATCTAACTATCAAAGCTATTTACTGGACGATGATAGCCGAAGTTATTTATTAGATTACACTGACACCTTAGGCTATCCATGAGTCGATTAATACGATTTTTCTTTGCATTTATGTTAACTCCTCTTTTTCTTATAGGGGAAATCTCTCCGTTTGTTTTAATCACGATTCCTAAGGCTGGGTCCCATTTATGCATCAAAGCCCTTCATTTCATGACGGGGAGCGCAGCAATTTGGCACACTTACTTCCCCTCCTCTTATTATATCCCTCCAAACTTAGGGTTTCTCTATACCCATTTTTGCTTAACCTCAGAACTGGAGCAACACTACCAAGCGCTTCCTCAGCTCAAAAAAATCATTGTGATTAGAGATCTTCGAGATGTCGCCGTGTCTATGGTGAAGCAAATTTGCAAAGCTCCTTGGCCTGGAATGACCTCTCAGCAACGAGAAAATTTTAAAAACCTTTCTTTTGATAAACAGCTTCTGTTTGTGATCAATTACGAATATGATGCGCACAAGATTGCAAAAGATGCGCCCAATTCCAATCAAGTTGCACTGATCCGCGTAGCGGAACAAGCAGCTTCCTATGCATCAGACCCAACGAACCTTGTCATACGCTATGAAAACATGGTTGGCCAAGAAGGAGGAGGCACGTTTGCTTCACAAGTCGAAGAACTTAGAAAAATATCGACCTTCCTTGGGGCGAATTTGTTTGAAGGACAGCTTCGACAGATCGCAAATCAACTCTATGGAAATACGTACAATCCTTTTGGGAAAGAAGAGTTTTTTAATTACCGCAGTACCTTTTCAAAAGGACAAATAGGTTCTTGGAAAGAAACGTTCCAAGAAGAGCATAAAGCTGCCTTTAAAGCAAAAATAGGCAAATATTTAATCGATCTCGGCTACGAGCTAGATTTTAATTGGTAGTTCCTTTCCATTTCCAATTGCGGATTTCTGGCAAATCCTGCCCGAATTTTTGAATGTATTCTTTATGTTCGAGCAATTTATCCCGAAGATTTTGTTTCACATAGGCCGCTTTCGATCCTAAAAAATCAATCCGATCGATCGCGTCGCCCGCTAAATGAAAACGATCCAGATCATTTAATACAACCATGTCAAAAGGTGTGGTCGTAGTTCCCTCTTCTTTGTAGCCGCGGACATGCAAACGTTGATTCGCACGGCGATACGTTAATCGATGAATCAAAGAAGGATATCCATGAAATGCGAAAATGATCGGTTTATCTTTTGTAAATAGTACATCATACTCTTTATCGCTGAGCCCATGCGGATGTTCGCTTTGAGATTGAAGGGTCATTAAATTCACCACATTAATGACACGGATTTTTAGATCAGGAAAATTATTCTGCAGAATTTCGACTGCAGCCAAAGTTTCTAATGTAGGGATATCTCCTGCACAAGCCATTACCACATCAGGTTCTTTCCCTTCATCGCTACTGGCCCACTGCCAAATCCCCAACCCTGCGGAGCAGTGTTTTACAGCAGAGGCCATATCTAGCCATTGAAGAGCTGGCTGCTTTCCTGCCACAATGACATTTACATAATTTCGACTGCGAAGACAGTGATCTGTTACAGAAAGAAGCGTATTGGCATCCGGAGGTAAATAAATCCGGACCACATCTGCTTTTTTATTCACAACATGATCTAAAAATCCAGGATCTTGGTGGCTAAATCCATTATGATCTTGACGCCATACATGCGACGTCAAAAGGTAATTTAGCGAAGCGATCGAGCGGCGCCAGGGAATTGTAGTACACACTTTTAGCCATTTTGCATGCTGGTTAAACATCGAATCGATAATATGAATAAACGCTTCATAACAGGAAAAGATCCCATGTCTTCCAGTTAGCAAATACCCTTCAAGCCATCCCTGGCATAGGTTTTCGCTCAACACTTCCATGACGCGTCCATCAGGAGAGAGATTCTCATCATCTTTGCTAATTTCTGCCACCGACTCACGATCCGTGATATCAAAAAGCGCTGTCAGTCTATTGGAAGCTGTCTCATCAGGACCAAAAACACGAAAATTCCTCTGATCCCAATTGAGTTTCATGACATCTCGAAGAAAAGTTCCCATGATCCGAGTGGCCTCCTCAACCAGAGTGCCAGGCTGCTCCATCATGCAAGCGTAGCTGCGAAAATCGGGCATTTTTAAATCCTGCAAAAGCAAGCCCCCGTTTGCATAAGGGTTGCTTCCCATCCGTCTATTGCCTTTAGGAGCCAACTCTCTTAATTCAGCCGTAAGCTTTCCTTGCTTATCAAAAAGCTCTTCAGGCTGATAGCTTTTCATCCACTTTTCCAAGAGCTGGATATGTTCTGGATGTTTTGAAAAATCACTTAATGGCACCTGATGCGAGCGAAAACTCCCTTCAATTTTTAGACCGTCCACTAATTTAGGCCCCGTCCAACCCTTGGGCGTTTTAAGCACGATCATCGGCCAAATCGGCCTCTTGCTAAATCCGTTTTTCCGAATCTCGGACTGGATTTTTTTAATTTCATCCACTACCAGATCCAGCGTTTGAGCCATGATGGGATGCACCTCTTTTGGATCCTCCCCTTCCACAAAATAGGGGTTATATCCATATCCTTTTAAAAGCTGCTCCAGCTCTTCTTGAGGAATGCGCGCCAAAATGGTCGGCTCTGCGATTTTGTATCCATTTAAATGCAAAATAGGTAAAACGGCTCCATCGTGAAGCGGATTTAAAAACTTATTCGAATGCCAGCTTGTAGCCAGCGTTCCCGTCTCCGCTTCTCCATCTCCAATGACGCATGCGGCAATTAAATCAGGATGATCAAATACGGCTCCATAGGCATGAGCTAAAGAGTAACCAAGCTCGCCTCCTTCATTGATTGAACCGGGAGTCTCAGCCGCGGCATGACTGGGGATACCGCCTGGAAAAGAAAACTGTTTAAATAGCTGTTTCATCCCCTGTTCATCTTCTGAAATATTTGGATAATATTCGCTATAACTTCCCTCCAAATAGGTATTCGCAACCAAAGCTGGACCTCCATGGCCCGGACCTGTGATATAAATCATGTTCAAATCATATTCTTGAATGATCCGGTTGAGATGCACATAAATAAAATTGAGTCCCGGAGTCGTTCCCCAATGTCCAAGTAGACGCGGCTTTATATGTTCTTGCGAGAGCGATTTGAGCAAAAGAGGGTTGTCATACAGATAAATTTGCCCAACTGACAAATAATTGGCGGCCCGCCAATAGGCATCCATTTTTTGCAAAAGGTCCGGGGAAATCTTTTTTTTCATATATCGCCTCTCTTTCTTGCATCATGAAATATTTTTATGTATTTTACAAAGTATGAAAATTTTCATTCTGAACCAAGGCTCTAGCACCCTTAAATGCTATTTGTATGATTTTTCTTCGCTTCCTTCCCAAAAAATCGATCCTATTTGGGAGGCCCATGTTGATCACAAAGACGCTCAGTACACAGTAACAATCAAAAGCCACGATAGAAAAACTCTACTACCTGATCATTCCATGAAAACCATCATGGCATCGCTTGTGGAAGGAAAAACAGCCGTTCTTTCCTCTCTTTCCGATATCGATCTCATTGGCCATCGGATTGTGCATGGAGGAAAAAAATATAAAAAAAGCGTCTTAATCGACGCCGATGTGAAAAAAAACATCCATCTTTTAGGAAATCTCGCACCCTTGCATAACGAAGCTAGTCTAAAGCACATTGAAACGTTAGAAAGTCTCTTGCCCAAAACACCGCAAATCGCTGTTTTCGACACGGCCTTTCACTCGACTCTGTCGCCTGCAGCATCCACTTACCCAGGTCCCTATTCCTGGATAGAAGAGGGCATTATACGCTATGGATTTCATGGCATCAGTTTTCAGTATTGCACTCGAAGAGTGCAAGACTTTTTCCACACATTGCCATCTAGACTCTTGATTTGCCATCTAGGCTCCGGCGCTTCTTTATGCGCGATCAAAGACGGCAAAAGCATCGATACAACCATGGGATTTACTCCTTTGGAGGGGCTGATGATGGATACACGCTCTGGCACCATAGATCCCGGCATTTTGCTCTACCTGATCCAAAAAAAACATAAAAGCGTAGAAGAATTATCTAAAGAACTCTATGAACGCTCCGGTCTGCTTGGACTATCAGAGCTCTCTAGCGATATGCGCACAATCCTTGCATCCTCAGATCCCAAGGCAAAGCTTGCCCTAGAGGTGTATTTACATCGCCTTTTGGCATGTATTGGTTCCATGATCGTGTCTTTGCAAGGACTAGACACTCTTGTCTTCACAGCTGGGATTGGAGAAAATGCGCCAAGTATTCGAGCGCACATTGCTAACTCCCTTTCTTTTCTAGGCGTCAAGCTCGATGAGGAAAAAAATCTAAAAATAACTCCGGAAGATAGGGATCTTTCAGCCTCTTCTTCCAAGATAAAAACCCTTCTTATCCACACTCAAGAGGCTTTTGAAATCGCCCGCGAATGCTGGCTGCTGAGCAATAGTTGAACACTAGGCTTTTCCGCTTCGAAAGCTAATACATCGCAATATTTGATAAAATTATATAATTTTTTTTGTCAGACCTTCATTTTGAAGAATGTACAATAGCAATTTATTTAGAGCCTTTATCACCATCTCCCTTTTCACAGATATATGCTTGATTAGGAGAATCTTTATCTTCGGGAAATAAGTATTTTAGAGTCCCTTCTTTAACCATTGGCGTAAGATGGCTCCTGACAAAGTGTTTTTTATCCTTTCTTTTTAGAATCTCTACTAATTGCTGCGCCGTTAATGGCTTCCATGCACAAAGTTTTTGAATCGCCGAACGCAAGTCTTCTTTACTGGGGCGTATATTAAGATTATTAATTAATATCTGTAGGTCTTTTGGGAACGCTTCAGTTGGAAACACACCGGCATACCGGTGTGTTTTAGCGCCAGACACACCGGTATACCGGTGTGTTGGCTCTTCCATTAGTTTATATTGCTTAGCAGCTGTCGTTTTTCTGGTTGCTTCGGGGTGAATGGGTAAGACAACCAGAAAATAGTGGCATTCCTGGTCAGTTTCAAAAATAGCAGGAGGTGAACCATTTGCCTCCATAGCTTTATGAATTTTTGGCACTCCAGTACAACGACCTTCCGTTAAATGAAGCTCTTTGAGAAAGTCCCCTATTCTTCTATTCCTATAAGTTCGAACTCGAGCTGATCCCTTGTTTAAATCTTCTATCTTTAAGGGAGGTAACGGACCGGGGAATGACAAAATTTCGATCCGATCTGGTTTGATGCTAATTTCGATCGGTTCCCTTTGAGCATAGTCTTTGTGGTAGACCGCATTAGCTAAAACCTCCTCCAATGCAACGTATGGGTAGTTGTAAAAACGATCAGCTTCAGCACGATCGGGTCTCTTGCGAATTTCTTCCTTGATAAACATCGATTGAAGATATCTCAAAGCCTCTTTCAGTTGAATATGGATAGGTCCTTTAAAGATCTTTTCAGAAAAACTATCACCTACCTCATCGTGAAAATCAACGATTTCAATTCGAGCGTAAGGGAAAAATTGTTCGGGATTACTATTGAACATCATTAAACCGATATTCAGCGGCTTCAGGTATTCCTCAGGGCCTTGAATAATTTGCATTTGTCGACAGAGTTGTTCAAAAGGAATTTTGTCGGCTTCAGTAACGAGATTACTTTTAACGTCTCTTAAAAAGTCTTTAATAAGACCCAACTGTAAATCTTTCAGGTCAGCTTGATGACAGATTCGATCGTCGAATGGCACTTGATTTGCCATCTCATGAAGTCGTTGAATATCCTTTGTCTGAGCCTTTACAGTTGTAGAATTGCGCCTTATGAAATAGGAATAAACGGCATTTTTTCCTAAAGTATCAGGAGCCTGATAAGGCCGCGTTTGACCGCCAGGACTCCAGATTAACAAGACCATTTTTTCTTGGAAAACGACAGGTGCAACTATTGGATGATAATTGGGACGTAGCCTGTAACTTAAATTGACTAGTTCTTTTTGAATTTCGTCGATTTTATTGACTGAGAGGCCGACTGGAGGAAAAATCGGTTGGCCTTTGTCTTCCTCTACTCCTACTATTAGATAACCCCCTCCCCAATTGTTAATGTCATTTGCAAAAGCGCAAATAGTGTGAATAATTTCTTCTGGATTCCATCCCTTTTTGAACTCAAGACGCTCCCATTCAACAATCTGTCCTTTTAGTAGCTCATCAACATTAATGGGTAGCGCCGTCATACTGCAGTCTTATTTAGAATTTTTTTGTGTAGTGGCGCATGATTGGCCTCTATTTCCTCCACACTCTCCTGCGAAGTGTTTTTCTTTTTTTTCAGAGCGGACAAAATTTTTTGCAGCTTCTGAATGGCAAGGGGAGAAGGCTTTGTTTTTTTGTTTTCCCAACGGTTGACGGTTGGAAAAGAAACACCAAGTTTTGCTGCAAACTGCTCTTGCGTTAAACCCATCTCAAGTCGAATTTCGAGCACATGTTGAGCAATTTGCTCTTCTGAATTTGACATCTCTGTAAACTGGAACATCAGTTTTCCTTTCATCAGGATTTTCGATATATCATATGTTATAAATTATCCAGAATTTGCAAGACAAGAAAAATTATCCGGATTCAATGTGATTCATATAGGTGTCAAAAAAAATATACGATTCCTAATTGAACCGTATTGTCTATACTGGATAATGGCTAGTTATGAACAATTTCCATTCCCACTACAACGAGAAAGCTCAACACAATGTGTATAGACTAGTAATGGGGATTTTGGTAGCCTTTAAAAGTTTAAGCAACCTGGGTTATAATGGATAAGCGCTCTCTTTTATTTATTTTCTGTGTCACTTTAGCCTTCTTCGGCGTGCATACTTGGTTTGAAAACCAACAACGTGAAAGTCAAAAAATCTATGAAGCCAGAAGGACAAAAACCTCTTTAGAGCCTAGCTCGACAGCTGCCCTTGAGCTCCACTCTCAATCAAATGTAGCAAAAGTGCAGAATTTAGTTGCCCAAACGAACGTCTCTTTCAGCCAAAATGGGGGGCAGGAAGAATTTTATGTGCTCGAAAATCCCTATCAGCAGCTCGTTTTCTCAACGCAAGGCGGCAGCTTGGCCGAGATCAACCTTCCCTTTGCGACCAAAGAAGATCCGAACAGCCTCGTTAAAGAAATCGACATTGATCGATCTATTTTAAAACAATCGCCAGCTAATGCCCATTTTCCTCTTCATCCTTACCAAATTTATGAAGAAGGTGGCGCGACCGTAAAAGAAAAAGGTTCACTCGGTGGCTACTATCCTTTACTCCGAAGAGCTCAGATTCAAAAAGATGGGCAAGAAAAACACCGTATCCTTCCTGAATATTATGCCTTAAATGTTGTTGGAGATGACCCTTCCTTAGCAAATACCGTTTATCGCGTCACCCGTTTTGAAAAAAATGTTATTGAGTTCGAAGGTTATTTAGGACAAAGACGAATTGTTAAGACATACACAATTCCAGAGGTAAGAAACGGACCTTATTGCTTCGAGCTTAGCGTACGTGTCGATGGCGATGCGCAAGGCCTTTGGATCGGTTCGGGAGTGCCTGATGTGGAACTCGTTGGAGGCTCTTATAGCCCTCTATTAAAAATCCAAACCACAAACCATAGGTCTTCAGATGTGGAAGAGCTAAAATTGCCCACGAAGGGCCCTATATTGGTGACTAATGTTTCTCCCAACTGGATCAGTAATTCCAATGGATTTTTAGGTCTTATTATCGACCCAATCAAAGAAACGAGCTCTGGATACAGAACAATGCAAGTTCCTGGGAAAGAGGCAGTCACAAGACTTTCTCTCATCGATGCCAGATACAATCTCTATCCTCCAGAAAATTATCCTGGATACATCACGTATCTGCCTTTAAAAAATGGAGAAACCACTTTTCGTGTTTTCGCAGGACCTTTTGATGATAAATTATTAAAATCGTTGGATGACTTATACGAAGATCCGATTGCTTATTACAATCCGGAGTACGCTTCTGCACAAAGCATTCAAGGATGGTTTTCTTTCATCTCCCAACCTTTCGCAAAATTTTTATTTTTTCTGATGCAGCTTTTTTATGCGATTACCTATTCTTGGGCTGCCTCCATCGTTTTGTTAACAATTGCCTTAAAAGCAATGATGTATCCCTTGAACAATTGGTCGATCAAATCGACCGTCCGCATGCAGGAAATTGCACCCAAAGTAAAAGCAATCCAAGATCGATATAAAAAAGATCCGCGTAAAGGACAGCTAGAAGTGATGGCCCTTTATAAACAAGAAGGAGTCAATCCTTTTACAGGATGCTTGCCTATGCTCTTGCAAATGCCTTTTTTAATCGGAATGTTTTATTTGCTCAAATCCAGCTTTCCCTTAAGAGGTGCGATGTTTATCCCTGGCTGGATCGATGATCTGGCAGCACCTGATGTTCTTTTTAGCTGGGACACTCCTATTTGGTTTATTGGAAATGAGTTCCATCTGCTGCCCATTTTAATGGCTGTAGTCATGTTTGCTCAGCAAAGGATGGCCTCAAAACTGCCATCGGATCCAAAATTAATCACCGATGCGCAAAAACAACAACGAATGATGGGCAACGTCATGTCGATCGTCTTTGCTGTGATGTTTTATAATTTCCCTTCAGGGCTCAATATCTATTTTATGCTTTCAACCTTATTGGGAGTGTTGCAGCAAACTTGGCTAACAAAAAAAATGCAGAAGAAATAAATGTATGCTGGCGTGGGATGAATTTCTAACCCAGCTCGAAAACGAACTCGGTCTCCAAGTAATCAAGGAATGGCTTCGTCCGCTTAAAATCCTCCGATTTGATGCAGCGAACCTTTATTTAGAGGCCGAAAATTCTTTTCAAATTCATTGGTTTGAAGAGCATATCAGGCTCAAGCTCAAAAATCGCCTTCTTAGTAATAATGCAAGACCTATTCGGGTGCACCTCAGTGTCTCTGGCGTCTCTGTTCATTCTTTGCATAAACCAAAGCCGCTATCCTATGAGATCAAGCCAGATCCTCTTGAGGCAGACTTTTTATTTGCTCACTTTATCCCTTCTCCACAAAACTTAATCGCCTATAAGCTATTACAGGAATTGGTGTCAGACACCTTTTCACCTGCCACTTTCAATCCCATTTTTATTTACGGTCCCAAAAATTCAGGCAAAACACATCTTTTGATGGCAACTGCCCATGTACTTCAAAAAACAAAAAAAGTTTTTTTTGTAAAAGGGGACACATTTACCGAACATGTAGTGCAAGCAATTAGACTCGGTAGAATGCAAGAATTCCGACATACTTATCGAGACATCGATGTCCTCATCGTAGACGACCTCCACATTTTTTCACGAAAAACAGCTACACAAGAAGAATTTTTCCACACCTTTAATACCCTCCATACATCAGGTCAGCAAATTTTGCTCAGCGCCCATACTTCTCCTGCACAATTAGTGGATATTGAACCTCGTTTAACAAGTCGATTTGAATGGGGAATTACTCTTGGTTTAGAAAAGCCAACAGATTTATTAAAAAACATCCTCGCAAAAAAAGCAGAACTTTGGGGATTAAAAATCCACCCCGATGTCATAAACCTTCTCTTAGAAGAAATTTCTTCAAAACCCATTGAAGCACTTCAAGCTCTCGCCTTAAGATCTAATGCCATACACATCGAAAAGGCCGCCGCTCGTAATATTTTAAAAGACTTCTTGATCAAAGAACAAACAAATGCGCTGACCTCTGAGCAAATTGTCAAAAAAATCGCAAGCCATTTTGGGATCAAGGCAGAAGATTTATTAGGTAAATCTCAAATGAGAGAATTCGTGCTCCCAAGGCAAATAGCCATGTATGCTTGCAGAAACACACTCAAAATGCCCTTTCAAAAAATCGGAGAACTTTTTAGAAGAGATCATTCTACAGTCATGACAAGCGTTAAGCACATTCAAAAAGAGATCGAAGAAAAAAAGAGAGATATCCTGGAGGCCGTGAATACTCTCTCTATACTGCAAAGAAGTAAGGCCTCTTCCGACTAAACAGTAGAGCCAAGGAGTTTTTCAAGTTCTTCTAAAGACATCTCAACGATTACAGCGATATCAGACAGTGGCATATTAATGGAAAGAAGTTTATATGCTAATTTGGTTTTTTCTTCCGTTTTTCCCTTTGCGATTCCTTCAAGAATTCCTTCAGCTTTTCCTTCAAGAATTCCTTCAGCTTTTCCTTCAAGGATTCCTTCAGCTCTTCCTTCAAGGATTCCTTCGGCTTTTCCTTTAGCAAGATTCCCATCAGCAAGAGTTTTTGCAGTGCTGATGGCATCCCAATATTTGTTATATCCTTCCAGCTCCCCTTTTGTATAGCCTGCTTCTTCAGAAAGAGCGCACGCTTCCATAATTTCTGGAATAGCCCAAAACTCTTCGGGAACCGTTTTTGTGTTTTCACCTAGTTCTGAGAGGAAGCGAAGCCAAAGCACCTGTAAATATTTTTCAGTTTTATTGACCGCCTTGAACTTTGGCAGCTCTATAAAAAGGAACTCTAACCCTTCGATCTTTTTTAAAGGGTTTTTTATATTCACAATTTGATAATGGTGATACCAAGAAGGGTCTTGCAATTCAAAAGTATCAGCAATAATCCCTACCCCGTAAACAGGGTATAAAAGCCTATAAGATTCCCCTTTTTTTAATTGCTGCACATAAGCGCTTGCAGAATTAAATAACATGCGCTGCAGAAAACCGCCAATCCAATCGGTTTGCATCTCTACAATAAAAATACGCCCCTTTTGGTCGGTGCATTTTACATCTACAATCGTTCGCTTAAACTCAGGAATTAAAGGGATTTGCTCTCCGGACAAATAATTTAAAGAAACAATCTGCCCATCGTCGGGAAGGGGAAGGATCGCGTTTAAAAAGCTTTTTAGCAAATGAGGATGGTTGCCAAAAATTTTTTTAAACACAACATCTGCTGTGGGAACTAAATATTTAGCCATAATAAGGGCGAGTTTAACATAGCAATCTCTGGAAAGTCAATTTTATAAAGAGGGAATTGCAAAACTCGCTTCGCGAGTTAAATTCGATGATTTTTTTGTTGGTTTGTTTTTTCGCAAAGCGACATATCCTATTGGCCATCGGCGCTTTGAGAAAAAATCGAATCCAACGAAAAAAGCATCGAAATGGTTGTAATATTAAAGGTTTCAGCGGCTCTATGTATCGGCCGTCGATTTTTAGGAATTTCTGAAAAGATGCCCCAAGGCCAAAAGGATATTCCTGATGGGAAAGGGGGGCATGTCACCCTGGATTTGCCTGCAAGGACACGATCCAGGCATGTATGGCATCAATGAGAGCATCTTAACAGACAACCCAAAGCGGCGCTTACAGCGCACTTCCGGGGGAGAGCTCCCGCTCCTCGAGCCCCTAAAAAAGGCTCTTGCGACAATGACACTCTCGGAACTTGTCGGCGGACTTCCGGCACGTGAATCGTCAACACGACTGCTCTGTTGGCGTATCTTATTTATGTAATTGTATAGATTTGTGTAAGATTTTTTGAGAGGAAAGCTTCTTAGAGATGGCTTAATTCAATGAAATGCTCAACTTGTTCCCGCAACCATTTAATGGAAGAAATCGATGACATTGAATCCATTGAGCAAAGGGTCTGAAGCCTTTCGGCCACATCCAGTTTGGTTTGAAAATCCTCTGTTCGATGGAATTACTCAAGGGTTTGTATCGTTTTTTGATAAATCTGAGTCTGTTCTGCATTCCTATTTACCAATCCTACGGATAGGGACGGTTATTTGTTTTGGGCTACGCCTTTGAATTCTGATTCAGAAGAATAATCTGAGAAAAAATACTTTTTAAATCATAGGCGGTACGCCAAACATGATTTCAAAAAAACAAATTGTTACATTTTTCAGCGGCTTTGACACAGCTAAAGAATGCAACAATTTATCAGCAAAACAATTTAAATCTTGATGTAACGTTCGCCAGGTTTGTTTCCATCGAAGGAAGGCGCTGATTGAGGAATTCCACCGGGAGGCGTTGGGAATTGGAAAGGCCCAGGCTCTTCGCCTGCTAAAATAGCCGTTACAATTTTTCTCCACAACTCAACAGTTTCAACAAACAAAGGAGCAAATCTACGCAATGCATTCGCATCTACTCCAAGTCCCATATCAATGACGCAATGCATCAAAATCAGTTCTTCTTTCGGAGCTACTCCAATTCCGCCACCAGCCATTTGACCGCCAAGCATCGATCCTTCCAATAATCTCTCATAAAGCTTCAAGCGAATTTTATCATCTTTCGGAAGCCCGT
>Ga0206895_1035_pt1 | contig 38682 bp, 33 predicted proteins | sample Alteio_BWOrgHeat_51_FD_152967 | JGI IMG/M metagenome (GOLD analysis project Ga0206895, IMG submission 152967) | Enriched cells from forest soil in Barre Woods Harvard Forest LTER site, Petersham, Massachusetts, United States -... | ecosystem: Environmental > Terrestrial > Soil > Temperate forest >...
ATCTGATCTTCCTTGCCTCTTCCATCCACGAAGGCGTGTTCTATGCCGGCGACCAGGCGCTGAAGGCGATGCAGGTACAACAGATCGCCGCCGGCCATGGATTCAAATACCTGTATCTCGGGCAACCCGAATGGGTCAAATCGGTCTGGAACGCCGGCTATTTCCCGTTAAGGCCACCCTTCTTCTACCCGTCGCCGAAAGGTTACCTGATCGTTTATCCCCCGCTATTCCAACTCATCTCCGCCTTCTTCTATTCTCATTTCGGCAGCGCGGGTCTCTATATCCTGCCGATGGGCTGTTCGGTGATCTTGTTAGGCTGGACCGTCGTTTTGCTAAGACGTTGCGAAATTACCCCCGTCAATATCGCGCTCGCCATCTTTATACTGGTCTTCTGTTCGCCCCTGATGCTCTATGGGGTCATGTTCTGGGAACATCTCCCCGCCGTATTGCTGCTGTTCGCCGGCCTTTCTTTTATCGCCGCCCCTCCCTCAGGATCCCTGGCCGCAGGGATACTTGGTTTTCTTTGTGGCCTTTCCCTCTGGCTCCGCCCTGAAGCGGGAGTGATGATCCTGCTGTATATGGTGGCCGTTGCCATTCTGTATTTTCGCAACCGGCGCGGCATCTATATCGCCTTCGGCACCGGCGTGGCGCTGGCGGTGCTACCGTGGTTTGTATTTAATGAGATAGAATACGGTGCATTATTTGGTATTCACGGCCAACAATTGCTTCAGGACAATTCCCCGGATTCCCGGATGGGCCTGCGTAACGGTTGGCGCAACCTGATAGGAATAAACGAGATTTCCATCCGTCATTTCTGGCTTCTCCTGCTCCTGATCCCGATCCTGTATCGGGCCATCCGCCACAAAGGCCCGGACATTCGCCTGTTGCTGCTCACATTGATCGTGCTTGGCTATTCCCTTCTCACCCCTTTCATGCTCCCAAACGACGGTATAATCCAATGGGGGCCGCGCTATTTTCTCGCGATCATCCCCGTCACGCTGGTCGCCCTCCTCCTCGCGCCGAAACCGCGCTGGTTCTTGTTTCTTGCTTTAGCGGCGATAATTCCCTCCTTCTATATAAACACCCATGGTGGCGGTTACAAGGAATTGCGGTACCGTTATAACACCCGCCTGGCCGACATCTATCACTTGCTGGACCGAAAACAGGGAAACGTCGTCATCGCATCGCCGCATTTTCTTTGCTATGACGTTGGCTACCTCTTCGACCGGAACTATTTTTTTGGGGCTTCGGGGGATGACAGCCTGCGTCGCCTGCTTCCATTACTGAAAAGTCATGGTGTCCATGAAGTCATTTGTCTCTACAGCCCCCGGTTCCAAACCCTGCCGCCGATGCTGCAAGACTCGACGACCCGCCACCGGTTCGACGAGGAGGCTACTTCCGGCTGGATCAAAGAAGATCTGGCTTATAAAGTTTTTTCTCTCGATTCTGTCCTAATTTTACCCGCTGATTTGACAATGCCAAAACTTAAACAATGAGACAACTCACCCCCGTTTTTCCAGCTTCAGCTTTCTTCCTTCTGGTCGCATGTTTCCTGCTGTCCGCCTGTACAAGCGGCGACGCAAAAACCGACGGCTCGACCAAAAACACCGGTTCCGCGCCCAAAGATACCCTGACCTACGCTTACCATGCCCTCTATTCCTCCGATATCACCGTCCCCGGCGACCCCGTTATCGCCCAAAAGGTGCTGACCGTCTGGAAAATGTTCGAAACCGCGCAGATCCGGGAAATGAAACCCTATTTCGCCGATTCCGTCCGCTATGATGACGCCAGCGGTATGCACTTTTACGGCCCGACCGATAGTTTGCTCGCCTTCGCCAAATCGGACATCGACGCCCTCGATTCCATGCGGTTCGATATCATCATGTGGCAAAGCGCGCATGTCAACGACCGGAACGAAGACATGGTCAACATCTGGTCCCGTGAAAGACGCTATTCGCGGAATGGAAAAGCCGATACCGTCCTGATGCAGGAGAACTGGAAGGTGCGCAACGGCAAGGTCTTCGCCTTCGATCAATACGTCGCGAAGAAATAACCCGGATTTGCTATCTTTCGTTCATGAAAGCCCTCTCCTTACTCCTACTGACCTTTTTGCTAACGCGATCCGCCAGGGCCCAGTTCTGGATCGTTTCCGACAAGGACGGTTTCGTCAATGTCCGAGATTCGGCCAATACCCGGAGCAGGGTCAAAGACACCCTGTATAATGGGCATTTTATTTTCGTTTTCCGCTTTGAAGAGCAGGTCGGGAGTTGGATGAAGATCGAATATTCGCATCATGGCAAAGATCGTGAAGGCTATGTATACCATGACCGGTTAATACCGATCGCACACTACGACAGTATTCCCTTGAGAAAGAGCAGCGACAATATTGCCACATACTCCCGGGACTCTGTCAGGGTGATCGTGACCCAGCAGAAATTCGACAAAACAAAACATCGCTTGACGTTCGCCGACGCCGGAAGTGCTCAGCTCGTCGAGATTGATGGGGAACAATACCTGGGCACTGACGGCGAAGTCCCCAAACGGGAATACAAATCCATTGAAATTTTTGTGGGCAACCGCAGAATAAGCCTTCCCAGAGCCGCATTCGCCAATCTTTTCGAGCCGACAATCTATAACACCGAGATCCGTTACAACCGTGCGGAAGATATCTTCTATATCCACGCGGAAAACAGCGACGGCGCAGGCGCTTATGATGTAATATGGCGTATCGTAAAAGGGGTTTATACCGACCGGGATATTGAATTAGATTTTTAAAATGAAGGCAACATTAACGCGTCCACACCCAAAAGATATAATCCGTATTCACCGGCTCCAGCCCCTTCTCCCTCAAATCCATCGCGATCTGCGCCCGATGATAGGTCCCGTGGTTGAACACCTGCAACAAAATATCCGTGACAGTATTCTCTGAAGTAACCCCACTCGTGCGCCTATACGCTACTTTCTGCCCCAAATCCCCGCCTAAACGATCCATGGCCGCCTTTAACCCTTGCAACGTTTCGGCATTTATTTGCCTGATTTTTTCCAGCGAATGCTCTTCCCATAACGCAACAACCGCCGCATCGCGATTCAACCGGTTCAGCCAATTGGTCTGAGCATTCATCATATGGCTTATCAACCGCAATGAGGAGGCGGGCGCCGCGTCCCCGAGCCGTTCGAGCTGCGCAAGCACGACATCATTCGCCCAAACCGTATAGTCAAATAATTTAGTCAATGCTTCCATAATATGTTCGTGTCCACCCACGCAATAAAATATTTAATATTCGGTGCATCGGTATGACCGCCATCGTGTTGCCTCCACGCAAGCTGGCCGTCCAGTAACCCGGTATTGACCGGTGGCATCCGCTCCGTATGATAATCATTCGATACGCCAAGATCGTGCATGCCCACCAGCTTGTACACCACTCCGGCCGCCACAGTCGCCATATAGCTTCCCTGGTGATCCAGCCATTTCGCATCCCCCTGTTCAGGTACCCCGTAGCTGACAAAACATAACCTCGGCGCACACAGCGCAATCAGCTCATGCGAGTCCACCGGCAGGTCACCCGCCGTCTTCGCCCCAAAGACAGCATCCGAAGCGCCATATTTCATAAAGTTGCCCGCCATCCAATAATATTCCCCACCGGTCAGGCTCTCTACGGCTTCACCCCAATTCCTTCGATTCAGCTTTGCTCCTCCTTCCCCCGAGGACCCGATCAAGCCCATCGCAAACCGGGGCTCGAATGCCAGCGTGACAAGTGCCGCCTTGCCATATCGGGAAACCCCTTCAATCCCGACATGCTTGCTGTCCACCATCGGCTCATTGGCTTCCAGGTAGTCCAGCGCCCTCGCCGCGCCCCAGGCCCAGGCCCGCAGCGCGCCCCAATCATCCGGCTTGCGGAATTGCCCCTTGTTGCACAACCCAATGATGCCTTTTGTCAGCCCCGCGCCATTATCGGCCTGGATACTGTTTGGATCCAGCAGGATATATCCCCAGCCATCCGCGATCAGTTGTTGGGCGGCCGGCGGATCACCGACCGGGCGTGGTGGCGGAAACACCGGGGTTTGCACAGCGATCGGGTTGTAAGCCGGATATTTATCAAAGATCGCCTGCAATTCCGGATGATCTTTCTCAAGCAGCTGCTTTATCGCCGCATTGATTTTCTCCATATCCTCCGCCGGCGGTTGGTTCGGAGCGGGCAGCGCGCTACGGCCAAAAAGCATGAGCAGCGGCACCGGCCCCTTTGCATTCGCCGGCAACACCAACGTCATTTTGATGTTCACCTCGATCCCCGGGTACGAGGAATTATCGACATGCCCCTCCAGTTGCTTGGCAATAACCGGTGTAAACCCAAGGAATTCCCGCTCGGAAATCTTTGTCGTCCACGTAACGCCCGGAACATGTGCCGGCACCCGCCCATAGATTTCACGCTCGAAATCCTCCACGATCTCCGGCCGCCGCTGATCCCACCACATGGCCGCGGTGGTCACTTTTTTACCGCTCTTGAGAGTCAGCACATCCGGCAAATTTGGATAGGGATTGGCCAGCGACGTATCATAGTTGGCATGGTTCGGGGCCTTCTCATCCCCGCTCGGACCCGGCCGCAGGCTTTTAATCCCCAACAGCTTCATCATATTCTCATGGTCATCCTGTGCTTGGACGCTGATCGCGCCAAAGAGAAAAAGCGCCACTAAAACTCGACTTTTCATATCCTTTAAAAATTATTTATCCTCATCCGTCCCGAATGGCGACGCGGGCAACCCTTCTTTATTGTAGAGATTCGCACCTTCCGGATTGTCGGCCCATGCATACCGGACATAAAGCGGCGTTGGCACATCGGAACTCGACACGATTACCGTATTGCCTTCGATCCTGGCATCAGCCCAGACATATTTCCGATCTGCACCGGCAATCGCAAATTGCTCGAGATCCCCACCTCCTTTTACCACCAATCCGCCGCCGACACCCGTAAAGCTCAGGATGATCTTATCCCCCTCAACCCGCGCCGACCGGAAGATCGGGCCGGAAGCGACCACTAAACTATCCGCATAGGCCAGCTTCTCCGCCCACAACGCCAGCCGGTCCCCGACATCCTTTTTATCCAACGGATGAATATCGTTCCATTCTCCCGCGTCGATCGCCACCGCCATTCCAGTCTCCGGCACCGCCAGCGCCTCCAGCTGCGACTCCCGGAGCTCCGCCCATTGACTTTCCGAAGGAGAATATTGCACCTCCATAAAATTCGGCAGCTGCACATAAAGGAAAGGTAACCGGCCCTCCTCCCATTTCGCGCGCCAGTCGGCAATCAGTGCGGGAAGCAATTTCCTGTATTCGCGCGGATTCCCGGTATTCGCTTCGCCCTGGTACCAGAGAAACCCCTTAACGCCATAACGAATCGCGGGCGCGACCATCGTGTTGTACAGGCCAGTGGGTTCGTTTTGGGCCGAAAACGGCGGCGGCCCACTCATCTCCCGCCTCGGCGGAAACACCTGTCCGACCTTATATTGCCAGTCCCCACGGATATCAATATGCGTATTCCCATCGCTGAGCTCATATCGCTTATCCGGCACAAACCCCCCTTTGCCAGACGTACTGGTGACACGCACCACCAGCAGGTTCTTGCCTTCCCTCAGCAATCCTGCCGGCACCTCATATCGCCGTGGCGGATATTGATAGGTGATATTACCGACCTTAACCCCATTGAGATAGGTTTCATCGGCATCGACAATGCGACCGACAAACAATTTCGCCGGCTTCCCGGCCATCGACGCCGGCACGTCAATCTCCTTCCTGAACCACACAACCCCATTCAACCCCTTCACCCCCTGATCGGCCCAATAACCGGGCAGCCAAAACGGATGCCAGCCGACAGGATTATAGTCGGGCTGATACCATTTCATCGCCCCGGTCAGTCCCAGGTCAGGGGTTTCACGCCTGTTAAAAAGATTTCCACGAAAAGGCGCCACATCCTGGTGCTCCCAAAAACGCTGATCATGAAATTTCGCGATCCGTTCCGGATAACCCGTCACACTGTCAAGCCCCGCCGCGCTGATCCACGCCTGGATCGGCGTACCCCCCACACTGGAATTGATGATCCCGATCGGAACATGATATTTTTGGTACAGATCACGCGCGAAGAAATAGCTCGCAGCCCCAAACCCAAGCACATCCGTGGAATTGGCTTCCTTCCATTCGGAGTGTGGGAGATCGGCGTGGACCTTCGTCACATCGGCCGCCGTCGGCACAAAAAAGTTTCGGATCTGCGGGAACTCCGCTCCGGCAATATCCTCGGGATACTTCTCCTTTACCCGCTCCATCGGGATAACCATATTCGACTGACCCGAACAAAACCAAACATCTCCGACCAATATATCCATGACGACCAGGTGGTTGCTCGCGCGGATCTCCAGCGTATAAGGACCCCCGGCCTTCATCGGCGGCAACCTCACCTCCCAACTGCTGTCCGCCGCGGCCCGCGTCTTGTAGCTCCTTCCCGCAAATTGCAGCACTATTCGTTCGGCTGGCGCTGCCCAGCCCCAAAGCTTTAGCGGGATATCCCGCTGCAGGACCATCTTGTCGGCAATAAGCTGCGGTAATCTGACCTGCGCCGTCGCCACAACACCGGTAAATAGGGAGAGAAGAAATAGTACGTTTTTGGGAAAGCAATTCCTATCCATCTATAGAATATTTTGGCGTATTTTTCTACGCTGCAATCGGTTGCATGAAGTTATCATTTATTTCTTAGTTTTACTTCACCATGAAAAAAATCCTTTTTGCCCTCGCGTTCCTCACCGGTCTTTTCGGCCTCACCAGTCTCTCCTGCGCTGCCCAGGATAACGCACCCTGGAATCATAAATCCTGTGCAGTCGTCCTGACCTACGATGACGCCATCGATGTCGATCTGGACAACGTCATCCCCGCACTGGATAGCCTTGGGTTCAAAGCGACGTTCTATCTCATCGGTTCTTCCAACGTCCTGGCCAAACGAATGACTGAATGGAGAAAAGCAGCTGCGGAAGGTCATGAATTGGGAAACCATTCGATGTACCATCCCTGTGACGGTGGCCGGCCGGGACGGAGTTGGGTTACCGCCGAGAATGATCTGAGTAAGTATACCGTTAAGCGCGCCGTCGCCGAGATCCGCCAGACAAATGTTCTTCTTACCGCCATCGACGGAAAGACCCGTCGGACCTTCGCATACCCTTGCGGCGACATGACCATCCGGGATACATTTTTCTACGCCGGATTACGTACCGACTTCGTCGCCGCCCGTGGCGTCCGCGGGGTCCTCGATACATTAGGCAACGTCAACCTCGACAACGTGGACTGCTTCGCCATGAATAACAATACCGCCGACCAGATGATCGGTTTGGTCAAGCAGGCCATGCAGTCCCATACCCTCCTGGTCTTTCTCTTCCATGGGGTAGGAGGGGGCCATAACATCAATGTCGGCCTTCACGAACACAGCGAACTCCTGCATTTCATAAAAGACCACGAAAAGGACATCTGGGTCGCGCCGATGGTCGACGTAGCGGAGTATATCAGACAACATCAGCAATAGAATGATAATTATAGCTCTTCCTGTTTAGGTCCCGAATTCCGCCTTTTGAATAATCGGCCAAGCCCATCCAGGCTGGTCGCCCAATTCCTGATTTGAACGGAGGGATTTTTTTCCGTTACCAAATTGTTGAATTGCTCAAATGCACGTCCCGTTCTTGCGAATACGGTAAATTTCACCTGTTCCGGATTATAAGGATCGCCAAATCCGATAGCATATCGGTACAACGCCGACCTGGCAGAATCGAAAATGCGTTTCCCGTAGATCATCTGAATAGAAACGATAGCTGTAAGCGGAATTTCGCGCTCCCCATTCCTATCGTTTATATAAAGGTTATCCGAATCAAATTCCAGTCTTATCGGGTTTATCTTTCTCCCGACAAGGAATAGACCTTCCAGCAAGGAAAGGAAAATAGAAAACAACAAAATACCGATCGGGATCGCAAGCCACCAGGCAAAGGGCATGGTACCATCCGGCCGGACATGCTCATCCCGCGGGTTTAACCAGGCATGTGGCGCAAACACTATATAGGCATATGCAAGGGCGGCAAGGGAAATATAGATCCACAGCCGTGTATATGCAGGAGGAGGGTAGGTCAGGAGGGTTTTTTCAGAAGAGGAAGAAGACATCATAAGCAACGGTTGAACGTTCGTCGGGATTCCAAGATACGATTTCTACTATGGAGTTGATTGGCGGACTGTTCGTATCACCCCCTCCCCACATTTTCCCGATTGACCGCAATCTTTTCCCGGTTCCCCGCAACCACTCCGTCGACCCCAAAACAGCATGCTAGTTTTACGGCATGAAAAAGCTATTACTCCTGCTCTGCACCTGCCTCGCCCTCGGCCAATTGATCGCTCAGGGCCCTCCCCCCGGCAGCCCCGGCCAAAACGGCCACCTCTATGGGAAGGTCGTCGACAGCGCCGGCCACGGAATCGCCCGCGCCTCGGTCATGATCCTGAAGATCTCCAAAGAACCCACGACCGGGAAGCCCCGCGAAACCTTGCTAAAAGGCATCAGCAGCCAAAACAACGGCGACTTCTCCGCCGAAGACCTCCCGACCGGCAGCCCGTTGAAGCTCAGTATCACGTCAATAGGCTATAGCCCTTTAACCCAGGTCATCACACTAACCCCGCAAACCTCCGATAAAGACCTGGGCGACCTGAAGTTGACGACGGCGACGAAGCTCATGCAGGAAGTGGTGGTGACAGCTTCGAAGCCGGCTATGAGCCTGGATATGGACAAGAAGGTATTCAACGTGGCAAAGGATATCGTGAGCGCGGGCGGAACGGGTCTCGATGTTCTAAAGAACGTACCGAGCGTGAATGTAGATATCGACGGCAATATTACGATGCGGGGCGCCTCACCACAGATCATGGTGGACGGCAAGCCTACGACGCTGACCCTCGACGAGATTCCCTCGGATGCGATCGAGAGTATCGAAGTCATCACCAACCCCTCCGCAAAATATGATGCCTCCGGTGGCGGTGCGGGAATCTTAAATATCGTTTTGAAGAAGAACAGGAAGCAAGGCTATAATGGAAGCATCCGGGCAAATGCTGACAGCCATGGCGCGACCGGTCTCGGCGCAGGGCTCAATTTCAGGGAAAATAAGATCAATTTCTCCGCCGATCTCAATTACAGGACGATCAGGGACTGGATGAGCGGATCCACTGAAAGGACGACCCTCGATGCTTCGCCGAACACCTATATCGGCGAGCAGGAACTGGACACGACCCGGGGATATCTGATGTTCGAACGGTTCGGATTGGATTATTTTGTATCCAATCGGACAACCTTGTCCCTGACTGGCTTTGCCATGCAACACAGCGCGCACTCTACATCCGCGATCTCCATGAACACCGACAGCCTCTATCCCAATGGTACTGTCTACCAATATGGACAGGAGCATATCGCTGCACCGCATACCTTCTCGGGGCACGGGGCGACGGTGGGAATGAAACATCTCTTTGCAAAGGATAAGGAGGAATGGACGGCGGATATCAGCTACTTTTCGGGTAACGCGACAAACAGCAGCCTGTATGTCACAAATCAATATGGAGATAAGGCGGAAAGCGTCCTTCTCAGCAAGCAACTCCAGAGGATCCAGGGCAGCGGGAACGATCAGAACATCATCCTGCAGACAGACTATACCGATCCGCTGACAAGCAAGATGATACTCGAGACCGGGCTCCGGGCCGCTATCCAGGACCGGCTCAACATCAACAATAACTATACGTATATTCCGGACTCGACCGCCTGGCTGCTGATACCATCGGCTGCCAGCAATTACAAAAGCGCGAGTGAGGTGTACGCCGCCTATGCAACGCTTAGCAGCAGCATTGGAAACTTTACCTACAAGGTCGGCCTAAGGGCAGAGAGCTCCAAATACCACGGCACCCTGCTGAATTCCGGGCAGTCCTTTGGCAACCAGTACCCCATCAGCCTTTTCCCTTCGCTGTTCTTCAGTCAGAAGCTCGGCGGCGATCAGGAACTGCAACTAAGCTATACGCGCAGGGTGAACCGGCCCAACTTCTCCCAGCTGGTGCCATATACCGATTCATCGAACAAGCTGAATATCACCCGCGGTAACCCCGCTCTCGTGCCGGAGTTCACTCAATCCATCGAACTATCCTGGCTAAAGAACTTCCCGGGCAGGAACACCCTGATGGGATCGGTCTACTATAAATATACCGACCATCTGATTACAAACTATATCATCGCCGATACGGACTATTCCACCGGTGCCACGACCCTGATTAACACCTTTATCAATGCCAACTCCAGCAGTTCGGTGGGCGCGGAGCTGACGACACAGAACACGTTGACAAAATGGTGGGACCTCTCGGCCAATGTCAATGTCTACCACTCCGAGATCAATGCCGGCAATGAATCGGGCATCTCACAGTTGGCGCTGTGGAGCTGGTTCGGCAAAGCAAGTACGAATTTCAAGCTGCCATCGGGTTTTGCGTTGCAGGTGTCCGGTATGTATCAGTCGAAGACCAACCTCCCCGTAAACACCAACAGCAATCAACCCGGGCCGCCCAGCATTATGTCGCAGAACGCCTCACAGGGATACATCAGGCCGTTCTATGCAGTGGACCTCGGCCTGAAGAAGACCTTATTGAACAACAAGATCACGCTTATGCTGTCCTACAACGATATCTTTAAAAGCAGGATTCAGGACCAGTACTCATACAGCGAATATTTTGTACAGGACAATCGCCGGATCCGCAATCCGCAACTGCTGCGGTTCAACTTTACGTATAACTTCGGGAAGGTGGACGCCAGCCTGTTCCACCGGAAGAACAACAATATGGCAAGCGAAAGCGATTAATATCCTATATTTAAAGCAACCGATGACCGAATCAAAGCAGCCGAATACCAAAGTGATCATCCTCACGCATGTCGCCGTATGGGCGGTCATCCTGGCCTTGCCGTACCTACTGAACAGCCATTACGATGATTCCCGGCCGCAGCAAGCGAGGCGTTATGAAAGAGAGTTCTTTTACCTGGGTTTTTTTACCAACTTTCTCTGGATCGTGGCATTTTACCTGAATGCATACACGCTGACTCCGGTACTGTTCGTGAAGAAGAAATACGCGGCCTATATCGCTTCGCTCGTATTGCTCTTTGCGGCCCTCATGTCGATTCATGCATTTTTGTTCACGGAAGTCCTCGGGATCCCGCATTTCAGCTGGCTGAGGGGCAGCGCACTGCATCTCTCGGCCTTCCTGCTGGTCATCGCCATTAGCACTGTCTTCCGGCTTGTAAAGGATAGGATGGCCGCCGACAGAACGGCCCACCAAAAGCAGGAGGAAAACCTGAAGACCGAGCTGTCCTTTCTGCGCAGCCAGATAAACCCGCATTTTATCTTTAATATCCTGAACAACCTTGTAGCGCTCGAGCGGATGAAGTCGCCGGAGCTGGGGCCTACCATCCTGAAGCTGTCGTCACTCATGCAATATATGCTCTATGAAACGGACGAGGAAAAGGTGCCGTTGTCCATGGAAGTAGAGTATCTCCAAAGCTATATCGATCTTCAGCGACAGCGGTTCGGAGAAAAAGTACCGATGTGTATATCGTTAAAGATGCCGCCGGACGGATTCTATGAGATTGAGCCCATGCTATTGATCCCGTTTGTGGAAAATGCCTTTAAGCATGGGGTAGGGTTGATCGATCAGCCGGCGATCGATATTGAACTGCATGTGCAGGCAGGCGTTCTATTCTTTTCAGTCAAGAACAAATACAATGCCGCGTCGCTGGAAATCAAGGACAAAGGATCGGGGATCGGTCTCACCAACGTCAGGAGACGACTCAAGCTCCTCTATGGGAACCAACAGAACCTCGACATCAGCCGCGACAACGGCCGGTTTATCGTGTCACTTCGATTAAATTTGCACTGATGCTTAGATGTATTGCCATTGACGACGAACCGCTGGCACTGCACTTGCTGACAGACTATATTCGCAAGGTGCCTTTCCTTGACCTGGTGTCGACCGCGGGCGATGCATTCGAAGCGGCCAAATCGCTTCAGGAAAAACCGGTAGACCTGATCTTCATCGACATCCAGATGCCCGGCCTGACCGGTCTTCAATTCATCCAAAGCCTTGCGAAAAGACCGATGGTCATCATCATTACCGCCTACAAGAAATTTGCCCCCGAAGGTTTCGACCTCGATGTCGTCGATTATCTGGTGAAACCCGTCGGCCTCGACCGGTTTATGAAAGCCTGCAATAAGGCGCAAGAGCTCTACGAGTTGCGCACAAATAAAACGCCGCTTGTTGAATCCGATTTCTTTTTTGTAAACGTCGATTATAGCCTGGTCAAAGTTGTATTTTCTGATATTGTGTGGATAGAAGGATCGGGCGACTACGTCAAAATACACGTCAAAAGCGCCCCGAAGCCCCTGCTCGTCCGCACAAGCGCCAAAACCCTCGAATCGGAGCTTCCCGCCGAGCGCTTCCTTCGGATCCATAAATCCTATATTGTCGCGGTGGCCAGCATCACCGCCATCCGGAAGAACAGTGTCTTTATCGGTGAGATGGAACTGCCGGTGGGGGAGACCTATCGCGATGCGCTCCGCCAGCTGACCGGCCGGGATTTATAGCCTTCCCGCCGAACATATTGATTCGCCGCCTCAAAATTCGTAATCTTCATATTCGCCCCATCCCACTGATACGAAATATAACGGCCGGGGAACTTATACCCTCCCATCGCGCCATACACCGGATCGTTTCGCTCGATCTTTTCCTTCAGATTAAAGCTGCGCAACAGCAAATTACCAAGCAACACCGTTTCGGTCAACGGCCCCGCATAACCGGGGAAAGGCGAGTCCACCTCCATATTCCCATACCCCGCAATACAGGCATCGATCCACTGCCACCAGTGTCCATCCATCCCGCCGGGAACACGCGGATATTTTTCCGGCACCTGGACTTCCTTCATTCTTGATAGCGGCAACAGCCGCGGATGACTGCCTCCCCAACCGCAGGACGCTTTACCCTTCGTCCCGATAAAAAGGGTACCGCCTTCATAGTCGTTCTCCCCCGGCCAGTCGGCCAGCGCCTCGTTCATATCGATTGCTGGATCGATCTCAGCTGGCCGTTCAGGGGTGATGCCGCCATCCATCCAGTGGAGTTCGATATCGCGCCCCGACTTGTCCGAAAAGATAAACCGGATCCAACTGGATACCGGCCCGCTTTCGGGATAGATCCCCTCCTTGAAAATGCCATTGTATACCGTACTGGCGCTGCCGGTAATCTCCTTGGGATACCCAAGTTGCAGCAGCTTGAAGGGCGGGCCGATAATATGACAGCCCATATCTCCCAATGCGCCGGTACCGAATTCCCACCAGCCCCGCCAGTTGAACGGCACGAGGTTTTCGATATAGTACGTTTCCCTGGCCGTACCCAGCCACAAATCCCAATTGAGCTCCTTGGGGATAGTGGCGCCTTTTGCCGGCCACGAAATACCCTGCGGCCATACCGGCCGGTTTGTCCAGCAATAGACCTTGGTGATATCCCCAAGCACGCCTGCTTCCATCCACTCCCGCAGCGTCCGCATCCCATCACAGGATGCTCCCTGATCCCCCATCTGCGTGACGACCTTATAGTTGTCCGCTGCCTGCGTCAAAACCCGCGCTTCGTAAATATCATGGGTCAGCGGCTTTTGAAGATAAAGATGTTTATGTAGCTGCATGGCGCTTAACCCGACTATGGCATGGTTGTGGTCGGGGATGGCTACTGTCACCGCGTCGAAGTGCTTGCTTTCCTTATCAAATAGCTCCCGCCAGTCATGATAGAACGGCGCGTTTGGATACTCTTTCCGCCGCGGTGCAGCCATCCGCTCATCTACGTCGCAGAGAAAAGCCATCACCGCATTCTTCTTTGGCGTTCGCATATGCGTATGGATATCGTTCTCGGCCTCGCCGCCACATCCAACGGCGGCGATATAGAGCTTATCGCTCGGCGCGACATGCCCACGACCGAGTACATGGCGAGGGACGATGTAAAACCCCGCGGCCGTCATGGCAGCCTTCTGGACAAAGGCCCGACGGGTCAACCCATTTCTAAAACCGGTCTTTTTCATGGCTATGGTAATTGATCATTTTTTGGCCAGCGGCTTCATCGCCACTTCCTTGAAATATACCACATCGTTGTCGCTGTGGTTCTGTAACCCGATATAACCCGAGTTCGGGCGGAGACCGCGGAAGGGCTCGAAGTCGAATTTGCGGGCCGGCACGGGTTGCCCTTCGGTGTAGTCGGTGACCTTCTGGCCATTGACAAAGACGATCGTGCGCGGACCGTCAAGGGTGATATCCATCTCATTCCATTCCGGACCCGGTTTACCCGGTTTGGCCAGCGGTTTGGTCAGGGAATACAAGGTCCCCGTTATATGGTATTCATCCTCATTGGACGTCTCCGGGTGATTGTCGATCTGAACCTCATAGCCGTAGTGCACCGGCATCCACTCCTCCCTCGGCTCAAGCGGGATCCGGATAAAAACACCCGAATTGTCATTGGAATCTTTCATTTTGAAGAGGACCTTGATCGTGCAATTGCCAAGCTTCCCACCGGCCCAATACAACAGCCCCATCCCCCCATGCCCCCGGATCAGGCCATTCTCCACCTCCATCGAGCCGGGCCCTACATGCTTCCAGCCGTTGAGGTCTTTGCCGTCAAAAAGTTGCGTCCACCCGGTAGTATCCGGAGCGGGCAGCGGCAGCACACTTCCCCGTGCCATATCCCTCGTATGCCAGCCGGCAAGTACGAAGAGCCCGGCTGCGGCAATCGTAGCAAACCATGTATTTTTCATCATGACGTATTTAGCAATCGTTTTTCAATTTGGTTACTTTGCCTCATAAACTTACTTAAAAATGTGACATTTTAGCCCCCGGCGATAATAATATAACAGGTAACCCCAATGCGCATGACTTCCGCCAGATCAGACGAATTCCTATCAGTGCTTGAAAGCCATAAAGGCATTATTTACAAGGTCGCCAATGCCTACGCCAAAGAGCCCGAAACCAGAAAGGACCTGACGCAGGAGATTATCCTCCAGCTGTGGAAGGCATTCGACACCTATGACCCGAAGTTCAAACACTCAACCTGGATCTATAAAGTGTCCCTTAATGTCTCGCTTGCCTTTTCCCGGAAGGAGCACAACCGCAACAAGCTGCTTGACCCGCTCATCGAGGACCTGACCGGCCTTTCCATGCCCGATCAATCAACCGACCATGAAGCGGAGTTTCGCCAACTCCAGCGATTCATTCAGGAATTGAAGGCGTTGGACCGGGCAATATTGCTCCTATACCTCGAGGATAGAAGTCAGAAAGAAATGGCCGAGATCATTGGAATTACCCAAACAAATGTTTCGACCCGAATCGGGCGGATAAAAACAACACTCAGAGAAAAATTTGATCAACTTAAAAAGTAATCGCATATGGAAGAGACCAATTTTGTGCTATTATGGCAAGAACATTATCAGAAGATTGACCAATCCCTCGCCATCAACAAACGCCTGCTAAAGGAATTATTATTGAAAAAAGCCGCTTCCTCCATCCGATCTCTGATCGGCGGAAAAGTGTTCGGGATCGTCGCTGCCGTGATCTACCTGCTGATACTTGGGATAATTCTTACGTTCGCCATCACACATTATAGTTCTGCAGCCAACTATTTCATCATCTCCATAGGTGCCATTTTCCTGATCAATATCAAGGCCCTGTATGATTATATCCGCCATCTCACCCTCATCGGCAGTATCCGTTATGACGGGAGCGTTCGGGAGATCCAGGAGAAACTTCGCCGGCTTAACCTTTCCCTGATCCGCCACACCCGATTCATGGTGCTCCAATTGCCTTTTTGGTCCACCTTTCAACTAAGCGACAAATGGTTCCCGGGTAGTGTAGGTGCGGGGTATATCGTGTTTCAGCTGCTTTTGACCGCGTCCTTTGTGTGGCTCGCGATCTGGCTATACAAAAAGCTTACGCCTGATCAACCCGACAATCGCTGGTCTCGTTTTTTCCTTTCCGGGATCGGTGGCAAGTCGGTGCTGAACGCGCTTAAGTTCTATCGGGAATTGGAAGAACTGGAAACCGTATGATGACCTCACTGCCCGACATACCGCGCAAAGAACTCGTATGTCCGTAGCATCTGATCGATCCGCTGCCGGTTATCACCGCTTCGCGTCAGCTCATGGGTAGCCCCCGGATGCCGCACATATTCGACCGGTCGCCCCAGGACCTTGAGACTGCGATAAAGCATCTCACCTTCTACAAAACCTGTTCGCCGGTCGTTCTCGCCATGAAAGATGATCAGCGGCGTGGTAATATTGTTGACATACGTGATCGGCGATTCATGTTGTAATAACGCCTTGACCTCAGGCTCCCAGGGATAGCCGCCAAAATAATTCGGCACAAGGCGCCACGCATTGCCTTCACCAAAGAAGGTGGCCAGATCATACACACCGCGCTGCGCGCAGGCGGCTTTGAAACGATGGTCATGCCCCACAATCCACGCCGTCAGATACCCCGCATAGGACCCCCCGCTGACGACCAGCCGCGACGTGTCCGCCCAGCCCTCCGCCACGGCCTTATCCAGCGCTGTCAGCACATCGGAAGTAGGACCGGTTCCCCAGTCTTTGACATTTGCCCGTAAAAAATCGAGCCCATACCCACCCGAACCCCGCGGGTTGCAATAGATTACCCCGTAACCATGGCCGCAAAAGAATTGAAACTCGTGCCACATCGACGCCTCCCCGGGGCCCCACATCGCGGACGGGCCGCCATGAATATCCAACAGGAGCGGATACCGCTTGCCGGCGCTGTAGCCGACCGGCTTCATGACCCAATATTCGACCGTATCACCCGAATTATTTCGAAAGACATGTTTCTCGGGACTGCTCAATTCGCGATTCGCCAGCCAGTCGGTATTGAAATGGCTCAACATGCTGATACTCCCCATCGTCGCATCCCCGATATAGAGCTCCGACGGGTCAGTTGGTTTGGTTCTGGCAAAGAGCACATGGTTTCCCTTGACATCAAAGGAGAGGATGCCATTGTCATAACTGGAAAGTATTTCAACTTTTCCATCAGCGGCGTTCATCCGATAGAGCGGCTGACCGCCATTGGACGCCGCAGTGAAATACAGGTACCTGCTGTCCGAGCTCCAGGTCAGGCTTTGCGGCGCGCGGTCGAACGAGATCAGGCGTGTCTCCCGCGGATCGACCAACTTCGCCGTTTTCAACTGCGGGATGGTGACAAACGATGTACTGCTTTCCGTGTATGCAAACGTCGCGCCATCCGGGCTGATCCGGGGATTGCCAAAGACCTTGTCCTTTGTCCCAAGCAACATTTTCAAATGGCCGCCATCTCGATCGGCCAGATATATCTCGGACTCCAACGCTCTGTCCGGATCGACCGTACTGTCGATATGCGCCACAAGGATCAGCGACTTGCCATTGGGCGTATAGTCGGCACTGTTGAAATTATAAAAACCATGAGTGACCGCCACCGGGGCGTTCAAAACCCCGCTACTACCCGGCTCCGCCCGCACGGAGAACCAATGAGTGAACGACATGTCCGGATTCACCTCCATTTCATCCTGTAAATTCAGCTTGGTGACTACCTTTGCCTTTTTGTCTGTCGCATCCATATCCAGGTACGCGCGAATCTCATCGAGACTACCATCCGGATTCGGTTTGGATACAGAAGGGCGTAACGACGCGTCACTTGCAATTCCCGGCATTTCATCCGGCCACGCCGGAAGCTGGCGACCGGGGTTCAGGATGGTGTCTTTGATGAGGTCCCGCATCCCGATCCGCGCGGAAAATAGTATCTCTTTGCCATCTGGCGACCAACGCGGCGACGATGCCCCATACCGAAATCGTGTCAGTTGAATGGCTTCGCCGCCATCCAGCGAAAGGATAAAGATTTGTGGCTTGCCATCCACGGTGCGCACAAAGGCTATATCGTGCCCCTCAGGGCGCAAGGCCGGTTGCGATGCCCCTTCTTTGGCCGTGGTCAGTTGCCCGATCACTCCACTCCCGGTTGTACTGGCAAGCCAAAGCTGTGTAACGTACTTATAGTCCCATTTTCCCGGCTTACCGGCAGTATCCGGTTCGATCGTCGTCACCGTGAAAACGGCTTCGCCGCCGTATGCACCCAAATGAATATCGCCGACCGTGGCAATCTTCAGCATATCGGTGACTTTAACGGGCTCCTTCGCGGTCTGGGCCCGCAGACAGGGAACAGCAATAAACATTGTCGCGATCACTAGTGGAATATTTCTCATGGTAGTCCGTTTTGCGTCCCGCAACCTACAAAACTTTTCCCGAACGTCAACTTACGGGCACTGCTGCACCAACCTCACCGGCCTCGACGTAGAAGGTCTCGTCCTGCACGACATCCACATAGCAGTTCTCCCGGATCTCGCCGAAGCCTCATTTCCGGCCATATTTTTCCTGATATGCTTTTGGGGTCATCGACACATATCGTTTAAAGATCTTTCTGAAATAATCCACATCCTCATATCCGCAGCGGGAAGCCAACTGTTCGACACCATCCTTCCTGGTTTCGAGAAACTTTTTGGCCGCTTCGACCCGGACGCGCTGCAAATATTCAAAGGGCGTGTTTGTGGTGGCTTGCTCGAACCGCCGGATAAAGTTGCGCACGCTCATATTGGATCTACCGGCAAGGTCCTCCAACGTCAGGGGTTGGCGGTAATTTTTCTCTATGTACAATTGGGACTTTTCAATGATATCATCGGCGTGCTCATGCTGGAATTTGAAAATCGAGAAGGTGCTTTGCGGCTGCTCGTGCACATTGATCATGAGGATTTTTGATGCCGTTATCGCTTCTTCGTGCCCGCAAAATTTTTCGATCAGGTAGATCATGAAGCTGGTAAAGCTGAACGCCCCTCCACAGGAATATAGTCTCCCCTGATCGACGATCACCTTGTCATCCTCCAGTTGGACGTATGGAAATTTCTTTCGGAACAGGTCGGCGAACAGCCAGTTGGTGGTTGCCTTTTTCCCCGTCAGCAGGCCGGTGGATGCCAGGAGAAACGCGCCAACACAAATACTCGCCAGTTCGGCGCCTTGCACGTATTGATCCTGCAGCCATCTGACCAGGCGTTTCTCGCGGTTCATTACCACATCGATCTTGTCAAAACGCATCGCGGGGATGATGACCAGGTCATATACGTCTTTTGGCTTACCGGGCGTAGTAATAAAGTCGATGTCGATCGGCATCTTGAAGGGAACCCCGGTAAGCACGGGGTACATTCGCGACATGCCGCCCCAGATATCCGCGGGGCCCGACACGCAGGTAGACACCGCATCTTCATATTTTAGAATAGCTATCCGCATGGCCTAAATATCCATGTAATTTAACCCAAAAACCGGGTTTGGCAAGATCGTCCCGTTGAATTGTCATTTTTGCCATGTCCGCCGCGCGAGTATCCGGGCTAATTTTGATCCGGAATATTTCACCCAAAAAATTTATTTTATGGAACTCAATGGCAAAACTATCCTCATTACCGGCGCCAATCGCGGCATTGGTCGCGGGCTGGTGGAAGAAGCCCTCAAAAGAGGTGCAAAAAGGGTGTTTGCGGGAACCCGCGTACCGCTGACGCATCCCGACCCCCGTGTCATCCCACTTTTACTGGACGTGACCATCGCGGAACAGATCGAGAATGCGGTTGCAACGATCGGCGATCTCGACATCCTCGTCAACAATGCGGGTGTGGCGCTTGCCCCACTTCCGCTGATCGCCTCTTACTCCATTTCGAAGGCTGCAGCATTTTCGCTGACCCAATCCCTGCGCGCTTTCCTCGCGGCCAAAGGCATTCGGGTCCATGCCGTCTTGACGGGACCGGTCGATACGGATATGAACCGCGGCCTTGACATTCCCAAAGCCTCTCCTGAATCCGCCGCTTTTGCGATCTTTGAGGGAGTGGAGGAGGAAGAGGAAGATATTTTCCCCGACCCCATGTCTGCCGCGATGGCGGATGGATGGCGTCGCGGCGCCGTAAAGGCCATGGAACGCCAGAATGCACAGTTCGTTGCGACGGACCTTGTCCGAGTTTGATCAAAGAGACAAATAAAAAATTAAACGATGGAAAAGAAAGATTTTACAACGACGATCCTGGTAGACCAAAGCCCGAGACAGGCCTACGACGCGATAAATGACGTCCGCAATTGGTGGACGGGTGAAATTGAAGGACCCACCGATCAACTCGAAAAGGAATTTACCTTCCGGTACAAGGAATTCCATTACAGCAAGCATAAATTGATCGAGATGATCCCGGACAAGAAAGTGGTGTGGCTGGTCACCGACAGCTCCCTGAATTTTGTCAAAGACAAACAGGAATGGAACGGCACCCGCATCAGCTTTGAGATAACCCCGAAAGACGACAAAACAGAAGTGCGCTTCACCCATCACGGCCTCCTCCCGCAAATAGAATGCTACGATTCCTGTTCCAACGCCTGGACAGGTTATGTTCAGAGCAGCTTACGCAGCCTGATTTCCGGGGGATTTACCACCACCATCCTGGTGAATGCAACTCCCAGGGAAGCCTTCAGGGCCGTCACCCATGTCCGCGGCTGGTGGTCGGAGGAGATCGAAGGAGGCACGGCGGAACTGAATGATGAATTCCACTATCATTACAAGGATGTCCACCGCTGTACGATGAAATTGGTTGAGGTCGTTCCCAACCGGCGCGTAGTGTGGCTTTGCATCGACAATTATTTTGAATTTACCGATGACAAAAGCGAATGGATCGGTAACCGGATCAGCTTCGATATTTCCGGAAGAGGGGATCAAACGGAGATCCGCTTTACGCAGACCGGCCTTGTTCCTGCCTATGAATGTTATGACATCTGTCAGAATGCCTGGACAACGTATATTCATCATAGTTTACGCGACCTGATCAATACCGGGAAGGGGAATCCAAATCCGAAAGAGAGCTAAAAAATCATGAAATATCAGAAGACGATTTTATGCGTTGCAATGTTCGTGGGACTCGCCACCGCCGCGGGCCGACACCCCGACAACCCTGCGGACGGAAAGATGCTGAGTTACATCGTCGACCCGGCAAGGCAGGATATCCGGATGTTTTGGAAGAACGACAGCGGAGCGGCCTTCGGCAACATCGGGCGATTGAAAGCCGATCTTGAGCACCGGCATCAAACCTTGATCTTTGCCATGAACGGCGGGATGTTCAAACCCGATTATTCACCGGTAGGCTTGTTCATTCAGGACGGCCGTCTGATCACCGCCCTCGACACCGCATCCGGAGCGGGAAACTTCTATCTGAAACCGAACGGTGTATTTTATCTCACGAAGACCGGCCATGCTACAATCTGCCAAACAAAAGAGTTCGTGGAAAATCCCGGCATCCGTTTCGCCACGCAATCCGGGCCGATGCTGGTGATCGACGGCCAAATACATCCGGCGTTCAAAGAAGGTTCATCAAATCTCAACATCCGGAATGGCGTCGGTCTCCTGGCCAATGGGCACCTATTGTTCGCAATGTCAAAAGAGCCCATCAATTTCTATGACTTCGCGGACTTTTTCAAAACTCAGGGTTGCCGGTTCGCCCTCTACCTCGATGGCTTTGTCTCAAAAATGTACCTTCCCGGCCACGTAGTGCAAACGGACGGAAATCTCGGTGTGATCATTGCCGTGACCGCCGCCCCATAGAATTGCTACGGGCAGTTCGCCTGCACATCAGCCTGTGTCGGGTTGGATGCATTGGACGCATCGACAAACCAGGCGCTGTATCCACTGACAAAAAGGAGTTTCAGGGGGCAAAAGTCGGTCAATGCCGGATTGCTTAAGATCTGCACAGTCCCGTCTGCCCGGGAAAGATGCTCCACACCCTGGAGACTTGTCATGCTGTTATTTCTCAAAATTATTAAGGAATAAGGATTGTTCGTTATTGATGAAAGGCCGTCAAGCCCGTTTAGGCTAATCAACTGTGGATTATCCATAATGTACAGCGTACTGACCTGGGTCAACTGATTCAATCCCGTGAGGTCTACAAGTGATGAATCGCCGGCAATCTCAACCCGGCCTGCCGAATGAAGTCCTTTAAGACCACCCAGATTTTTCAGACTGGCATTTTGATCGATCGTAACATAGTCGACATGCGAAATGTGCTGAAATGCCCCCAGATCCGTTATTTCGGGATTATTGGTGATGGTAATTGAGCCAATCCCAATCTGGCTGACAATGGAATCGAGGTTGGCAAGCCCGCTGATATCGGCAAGGACGGGGTTGTTTTCTATATCGATCCCGTCAGGGAGGCTATGAATATTCTCCAGCCCGCTGAGCCGTGAAAGGCTGCCATTATTCAACAAATATAGCCTCCCTATAATCGCAGACAAATTCGAAATACCGGAAAGATCGGTCAGGGAATTGTCAAAACTGAAATACATATTGGACGCGACGAATTGCATCTTCTTTAGCCCACTCAAATCTTTTAAATTGCTGCAATAGTCTATTCGGAATCCGCCGTAGTTGGCGCCTTCATAATTTAACAGCCCATTCATTGACTGTAAGGCAGGATTCTGCTCGATCTGGACATCTCCATTTGTCATTTTCAACGCACCAAGCCCGGTAAAATCAACCAGGTTGTTGTTATATTCAATGTTTACACCATTCGGAAAGACTGCCCCCGTAAGCTCCACACTATCTAGACCCGCAAAATTTGTCAACAAAGAATTGGTTACATAAAAGCCATTATTGATTACTGTCAGACCTCGAAGCGGCGTAAGGTCCGACACCGATCCGGTAACGGTGAGACCTCCGTTAATCGTGGTATACTGCTGTGCGCCGAAATCGATCACTTGCTGCTGAGTTGACAAAGTGATGTCACCGTTATAGACCTTATCCAGGAGCGTGGTGAATTTTACTTCGGCGCCATATCCTGTTCCAAAAGTGTCGATGGCGTATGCGCGTACATAATAGGTTGTGGCCGAAGGCAAGTAATCTATATTGATCATAAACGCGCCGGCGCTGGCGTATGGCACAATAAACTTGTTGAAGTTTTTTGTCACACTGGGCGAAGGGTTGGTATCGACCACGAAACCCATCTCGGCTATTTTAGTTCCAAACGAGTCCAGAATATTGCCGCTGAAAACGACCGAAAAATGCGTAAGGTGTGCTATGTCATTTGTCTGAACTTCAGGCGTTTTGTCGACGGGTTGAGAAGGAGGAGGGGTAGTCAGGTCATGTTTTTTGCAGCCAAAATACAGCGTGGAGAAGAGTGCAAGAATAAGGAACTTTCTCATGGTATAAACGGTTAGGTGCAACAAAGTCAAGATCAAGATACCAAATTATCTGATCGTGAGCAATGTTCCCCCGTTTTGTTACATTTACTTCAGAAAGCCCAACAAATTCACCGAATTTATATGACTTTCACCAAACTTGTCCCCAGTCTTTTCTATAAAGACATCAATACGGGCCTCCGTACCTTTATCGACTGCCTGGAATTTACACTCGGCCACGATGAGCGCGACTCCGCGAATCCATTCTGCGTCGTGAACAAAGACGGACTCAGCATCATGCTCTTCCAAAATGAAGAATATGCAGAAAAAGAACATCCCGAACTACGGCTCGTCACCGGGAACATAGATGAAGTTTATGAAAAAGTCGCCGCAAAGTACCCCGAACTCCTGCACCCAAACCTAAGCGAAGTCACCGCGAGACCCTGGGGCGCAAAGGAATTCGCCATGCTGGATGGACAGATCGGTATCAGGGTCCAACAATGGCCGTAGGCAAGGCAAAGTTTTCCAGGAACTCGGACCATCGCTCGAGAAGCACATTGTATCCGACGTCGATCAACCGAACAACTTTCCTGGCTGGCGGCTCCGACTGATCTTGCTGGTCACTCCTTTTGACGATCTCAAAATAGTGCTGATCCGTCTTCACAACCAGATAAATTTCGCCTTCGAGCGGCTGATTTGATTTTGACCGGTAACGGATCCTGTCACCAACGGACACCATTTCTCCGTGATTCAGCGCTTTCCACATACGTGTCGATATTATCCTCCGCTGATTAAGGACAAAAACCACGCCGAATCAGATGATTATCAGCTTTGAAAAAATAACCCGCGCGCCCCTGGGACCAATGTTCATTTTATTTGTCATAGTTGATTGGCGATCCTCGCAAACTCAAGAAGATCAGCTAAATGCGAAACATGCGACGGAGCCACCCTTATTCCGTCGATCATTTCGGCAATTCGTCGATTTCCTGAAATCCGCGCCGCACCGCGGCTCTACCTTTTCATAAAAATTCTTAAACCATTAAAATGTAAAATTTATGAAAAAGTGGATGCTCAACTTTACCCTGCTGACCCTGATCCCTGCCGCGCTTCATGCGCAGCGCAAGACGCTGGTCCAGCCCATGATCACCAATACCAGGGATCTCGACAACGTCGTAAATTTCAATAAGAGCGGTTGCGGCAAGTGTCCGACAGGTATGTCCTGCGACGGCACCTGTTGTATGTACCCCACCAACGAAACCATCGGCCAGCTGAATTATATCATCTATAATCACTGCGATGCCATCAAAGACCTCCATTTCAAATTTGAAGTCACCAAAGAACTGACGGCGGACTATGATAATGAAGTCAGCAACTGCAACGCCTCCAAAGTGGTCAAAAAGCTGAGCACCACCGAAGGGATCGTCATCCAGTTCAACTGCTTTTCCAAAGATGCCCCCAATGCCCTTATCCAGTATATCTTCGACGTAAGCGGTACCACCATCACGCCCCATATCCAATACGCCGGCGGCACGCGCGACAAGGTGGACCACGATTGGCTTCAAAGCTACACCAACGCCTTTGGCCTCACGCTTTCAAAAGCCAACAGCCTCGCCAAAGGCTATATCCTTGAAGTGGAGCTTAGCTCGGACAGTAAAGGATACGTTGACGGAGCAACCTTTACGGTTACCGAACCCGGCGGAAAGAAGTATACCCAGAAAGCCCCTAAATCCGGCCTGTTCAAGCTCCGCATTTCGGAATTCCAAACGAATATCGTGAGTACGAACGGCCACTACGTCCATTTTCAAAAGGGGGGCGAGGGAACCCTTACCTATTCCTCATCCGGCGCCATGTGCGTGGAGGGTGGTAATTACGAACACTGCGCCACCGCCCTTGGCGACTATAATGGCGGGACCTGCGAAACATCCAACGCGAGCTACGGTAAGCTAAGCACCTGCTGCACCAAAGATGGCGATTCGTTTCACCAATCCATGACCGTCAAGTAACTTTCGTTCTATTGACACGAATAAAGACCGGCGCTATCTTGCAAAAAACCCCTGCAAGATGCGCCGTATTCTTGTCGCCATGGCCATTGTCACGCTGATGAATGCCTGCAAGAAGTCGAATTCCAGTCATTCAACCATCACACTCCCTCAACTCCCGCCCGCCGAGACCCCTGTCGGCTCACCCACCGGCACCCCGGTCACTAAAACTATCGGGCCGGCCGGCGGAACGATCCTGAGTGCGGACGGCCGTGTCGAACTCGACTTTCCCGCCAACGCAGTGACAGCGAATACGGACATTACCATCCAACCCGCAACAAATACGGCACCAAATGGGTCCGGCGTATCCTATCACTTTTCCCCCGACGGAACAACCTTCGGCGTACCCGTTACGCTGATCTTTCATTATACCGCCGCCGACGCCAACGGCACCGACCCATTGCTCTTTTATATCGCTTACCAGGACAGTACCGGCGTCTGGCAGGCCGATTTCAAGAACCGCGCGCTGGACACCACCGCCAAAACGGCCAGCCTTCCGATCAGCCATTTCAGTTTCTGGGCTCTCGGTAGCCAGCTATACCTTTTCCCTTCACCACCCTTTGTAACCCCCAAACAAACCAGCGATCTCGGCATGGTGATCCTCACCGACCAGGGCAACCTCACGCCAAATGCCGGCGGCGAATACAATTTGTCAGCGTTGCCGTCAGCCATACCCATACCCCCCGGTTCCGTCGGCAACTGGACGGTAAACGGTGTCCCCGGAGGCGATGCCCAGGACGGTACCCTCTCCGGAACAGAAAGTACCGAGACCTTTACCGCCCCCGCCACGATCGATAAACAGCGGACCGTGCAGGTGTCAGGGACCGTCAGCACGGATGTCAAAGGCTGGAATAAGGGAAAACAGGTGCTGCAAACCAACAAATTCATCGCCTTCACCGGCATCCTGCTCGAGCCGCAAAAATTATCGTTCTCTGTATTTGTGACACTCCAGTGGAATAACACCAGCAGTCTCATCAACGATATCTATTGGGATTCTGCCCGATTCCAGGTCGACGTCGAAAACGACAAAGTAACCGTCGGGAATTATCAAAACTATCCGCCGAATGCAGTCCCATCCACAGGAACAGTCGGGCTCCAGGAAGCCACCTGGACTAGCGACGGCATCGGTCTGACCAATGTGGTAGGGGCGCTCGCGATATTGGGCAATGACGACAGCATCAGCATCGCCCTGGCGCATGACGCCACCGTATTGCCATATTGGACAATCACCAACATCGCCAACGGCACCTCCTATTCCTTCGGTGGCGACGAAGTGCCCGGATATCCTTCCGCAGTCATTTTTGTTGCCAGGGATTCCGCGCAAGCCGGGCTATACAACAACGGTCCAAATGGTACCGGTCCGATAACCACCACCTGGAGTGCCACCCCGATCCATTAGCCGGGCATGCCAATTGCATAGGAAGAGGTAAATTGGGTAAATTTTCTTATCTGGCTGCCCGTTGACTAACAGGTCCACTCCCGGGCCGCCACCCGATGATCACGCAGCCGCCACGCGATGCGCCTTCCGGTCGGAAAACGCCAGCAAAAACGCGATTCCCGTAAACCCAAAGGACACAAACACCCTCGAAAGCTCAAGACCTCCGTTACGCGTCGGGTAGTCGATCGCCGTGGGTATATGCAGCAGCAAGAACCAAAGAAAGATCATAACCCCGAAAAGACTCGCTACCAGCCTAACCTGGATATTCAGGATAAAAGAGACCCCGGTCCCTATCAGCGCCACCCCGGCAAAATACGTCCAGAAAATATGGGCCGGTATCCACCCGGGAATCATCTCCGACACGAATTGCGTAACCAGGAAGTGGTCCATCCCATAGCAGACAAGCATGATCCCGAAGAATATCCTGCCATACCGGGCAAGGCGGCCCAGTCCCCGGATCAGCCCCGGATGATCCCCATCGGCAGAATAGGACTGCGCCATGATAAAGGAACTGCCGACAAAAGCGGATTCTTCGATTGCCGCTGACCAGCCGAGAAGCGAATGCCCATCCGGACTGAACCACAAATAGTAAGGACAGTAGACCCCCACCAGCAACAACAGGAAAACGCCCCCGGAAATAAGCGCGACTTGCCGCGCTTTCCAATTGATCAGCATGGCTATCCCCGATAACGTGAATAGTATCCCCCACGCATAGGCGAACAGATGATAACCCTGGCCCGGTGCCTCTACACCGGGCAGGAAGTTGCCGCTAATCTCGCCATAGGCTAATTGCTGTATCCCCATAGCAATGATGCAAAGGCTATAGGCTATCCGGCTTAGTTGAATAATAGCGCTCATATATCGGAACAAAATTTATCTGATCAGTGAATTCCCCATGCCACGACAAACTCTCCCGGAACTTCGTATCCATCATTTTTTTTAAACGGAGCCAGACAGGCCAGGTAATCGGCATGAACCTCCTCTTTTATCGAATCGGTGAATTTGTTATAGGCGAGCGCGACCGGTCCGCCATCGAATGCAGCTCCCAGGGCTTCGTTTGCATCTTTATACAGCAAGGTGGTCTGTATTCTGCGGGCGAATACATCACAGAACCCTGCCGCTTTAAGATTCAATTCCAGCATGCCGGGATTTCCCAGGTTAAAGAACATCGGGCAGACTTCCGACGCAACATGACGGTCGACAATTTCGAAGATCTCGGCCCATCCGCAATGCTGCCGTTGACCCCAAACCGCCACAACCACTCTTCCACCGGGCTTCAACACCCGATACATTTCCTCCATGGCCTTTAGCGGCGCCGGCATATACATCAGACCAAGCGAACAAAGCGCGACGTCGAAAGACCCGTCTTCCAGAGATAGTTCCTCGGCATCCATCCGCTCAAACCGTACGTGGACATCACCCCGCTGTTTGGCCTGCGATGAAGCCTGCTCAACCATCCTGTCCGAAATATCGGTACCCAGCAGTCTTCCATTGCCTATGTCGCCCATCGCGCGGAAACTAACCAGACCAGTGCCGCAGGCGACATCCAGCACTGTCTCCCCCTGCCGGAGCCCGGCCATTTCGAGCAGCAGATCCTGGGCAGGCTTCAACTGATCCTGCCAAAACGCCTCATAATAAGGACAAGCTTTGTCCCAACCGTAGCGCTGAACTCTTCTTTGCAAGGCTGGTTCCATTCAATGTGGTTTTTTGGAGACAATGTTTACTTCGCGGCGGCAACGCTGGGCCCGGGCAAATACATCCAGATAGGGGCTATGCCGGTCGGCCTCATCCAGCATCTTCAGGATCACTTCCTCGCTGGCCTCACTGTCGACCATAACCGTATAACGTACCTCCAGGTAACCGGGTGGGGCACCATCCGACGTCCCAAACAACCCACCATCATCATAATCGGTTTGCACTTCCACTTCAAGACGGGCAATGGGAATGCCCATTACCGCAGCCTTCATCATGTACCCGATGGCCAGGCAACTCCCAAGGGCGGCCCTGCCATAAACCCCCGGTGTGGGCCCGGCGGCATTGCCTCCGGCTTGTCCTGGCATATCCGCAATAAAGACCCAGTTTCCCTCCCGGACCTCGCAGGTAAGCCCGTCTTTAATCGTAGTTTTTGATATGGCTGTGCCATGGCCAAGAGAAGGTCGCTGCTCCAGGGCGGCCGCAACCCGGCGAAAACCGGAGCGTATTTTTTCATGAGCAGACATCGAAGTGGTTTGCAGAAAGTTACGAAGGATTCCCGTATATTTAGCGAAATTATACCCGCAGATGAAAAAGTTCTATGTTCTATTCCTGCTAACCGCAGCCGTCTCCGCTGCCGCCACCGCCCAAATCACCATGCCCGCCGATTCAATCCCGTCCACGCTCTGCAAAACATGGACGGTAAGCTACGCCCTCATGGGCGATACCAAAGTCACCATGCAGCCTGGCGCCCAGGCCATGGATTTCGCATTCAACAAAGACAAAACGCTTGTTCTCTCTACCGGCTCCACCGATACCAAAATAAAAGGCACCTGGACATACGACGCGGCCACCAAAACCGTCAAGCTGATCATCAACGGTCAGGGCAAAATGACCGTTACCAAATTGCAGGCCGACCAGTTGACCATGTCGATCGACACCAAAGACGCCACCCCGGATGACCCGATGACACTGAAATTGGTCTATAAGGTGAAGTCTTGATCGACTAACCATTCCATTGATTTCATTCGGACGACCCACCACTCATCCCATTTTCCTTGGCCCCACCGGGGCTATCCCTTATTTTTAAATTAAGTCACAGGGGAGACGGTTTATTCACCAAAAATTTGGCTTATGCTGAAGAATTACCTGACTGTCGCCCTGCGCAATCTCTGGAAACGTCGTGGCTTCTCGCTGATCAATATCCTCGGCCTCTCGGTCGGCCTGACCGCTTGCTTTCTCATCTTTCTTTATGTCCGCTTCGAATACAGCTACGATGGATTCCACGACAAGGCCAACCGGATCTACCGCGTCGTAGCCGATATAAAAACCCCGACGGAAACAGTTCATGCCAACGGCCCCGCCTGGCCGGCAGGCCGCGTGCTGCAACGCGAGTTCCCCGAAATAGAAAGCGCAGTCCGCACCGCCACCGTTAGCTTTCTTTTCAGAAAAGGCGATATCAAATTTCAGGAAGAGAATTCTCTGTTAGCCGACCCGGATTTTTTCCGCGTCTTTGATTTCCCCCTGCTGAAAGGCGACCCAAAAACCTGTCTTAACGAGCCCTTCAGCGTCGTTTTTTCCGAGACGGCCGCAAAAAAATACTTCGGCAATACCGATCCCATCGGCCAGACCATTTTACTCGCCCAGAAAGCCTGGCCGGTAAAAGTGACCGGGATCATGAAGGACCTGCCCGGCAACTCCGTGATCAGCGGAACTGTCGTTGTGTCGATGAGCACTGAGACCATGCACCTCAACCAGGGTCTCGAGGATACCTGGCAATGGTTTACCTATCATCCCATCTGTTACCTGTTGCTAAAGCCACACGTCAATCCGCAGAACCTCGAGACCAGGTTCCCACCCCTGATAGCCAAAATGGAGAATGAAGAAATGCGGAAACAACAAATGGCTTCTACACTGAGCCTGGAGCCACTAAAAGATATCTATCTCCATTCGACCCGGGATGGCAGCAAATTCGGCAACGCCCGCAACGTCTACCTTTTCTCCTGTATCGCAGCCATCATTCTGCTGATCGCCTGTATCAACTTCGTCAACCTGACCACCGCACGCTCGGTGGAACGCGCGCGGGAGGTAGGCGTCCGCAAAGTCATGGGCGCCCTTAAACCCCAGCTGGCCGCACAGTTCGCAGGCGAATCCGTCCTGCTCTGCCTTTTCGCCTTCCTGCTTTCGCTCCTTGCCTCACAACTGCTGTTGCCGGAATTTAACCGGCTTTCCGGTAAGACCATCAGCCTTGGGATATTCGAACATCCCGCCGACCTCGGCATCCTGCTGGCGGCGGCCATCCTCATCGGCCTGCTGGCTGGGATCTATCCCGCCCTCGTGCTTGCCGCATTCCGGCCATCCGCGGTGCTGAAAGGCCGGTTCACCACCGGCAGCCGTGGAACCACCCTGCGAAAAGCCCTTGTATTGGTACAGTTCAGCCTGTCGATCGGCTTTATCATCGCCTCGATCATCGTCTATGAGCAGCTCAACTATATGCGCAACCAGGACCTGGGCTTCAACAAAGAACAGATCATGGTGATTGACACCGAAGGCGACCCGCATCGCCTGGCGTTCCAGCAAGCCCTGAATAATGTCTCCGGCGTGCGCTCGACCTCGATGGCATCCAATGTTCCGGGAACCGAACAGCCCGTGGTCAATTGCCAGATCGAGAATGCAAAAGGCGACATGCAGGTAGCCAACCTCGACTCCTATTTCGCGGATTGGGATTACGTCGGCCAATTCGGCATCCGCATCGTCGCTGGCCGCAGCTTCTCCCGCGATTTTCAGACCGATACGACGCAGGCCATGCTGATCAATGAGTCCGCGGCAAGGATGTTCGGCTACCACAGTCCCGCCCAAGCCGTCGGCCGCCGCTTCAGCCAGTTCGGGCGGGACGGCAGGATCATCGGCGTCATGAAGGACTTCCACTTCCGCTCGCTGCAACAACAGATCCAACCGCTGACACTCCGCATAGAGCCCCAGGCTTGTTATCTGGTTTCCGTCAAAGTAGCAACAAACAACCTCCCAACCACCATGGCAGCCATCGAAAAGACATGGAAACAAGTTGTCCCATATCGGCCGCTACTCTACTATTTCCTGGATGAATACTTCGACAATCAGTACCGCGCGGACGAACGCTTCGGCCGGCTCTTCCTCTATTTCACCATTCTGGCGATCTGCATTTCCTGCATGGGTCTTGTCGGGCTCTCGGCGTACAGCACCGTCCAGCGTACAAAAGAGGTCGCAGTGAGAAAAGTCATGGGCGCTTCGGTTGCCGGGATCGTTCGTCTGCTGTCCCGCGACTTCCTGAGACTAGTGATCATCTCCTTTGCCGTGGCTTCACCGGTCACCTGGTGGATCATGCAACGCTGGCTGACGGATTTTGCCTATCGCATCAGCGTCAGTTGGATCGAATTCCTGGTTGCAGGTCTGCTCGCCATATTGATCGCGGCGCTCACCATCAGTGGCCATGCGATCCGGGCGGCCCTGGCAAACCCGGCCGAGGCGCTGCGAACCGAATAACCTATCCATTAAACTGCCGCAGGTGATGGTCCGCATGCTTATAGGCAAGCCACCCCACCTGCTCCCCCGATAACCGGCCGAAGAACGGATGGATGATCCCGGGCCCCGGTTCATCTCCATATGATTCAAGCTTGGCGATCCAGCCGGCTTTCTCAGAAGCGATATCCCCGCCCTCGTCCCGGATGATCAGCTCAGGTAAGGTAGGCGTATTCTTTGGCAACGGTCGGTCGTCGGACAGGAATCGGCCAAGCGCCATACGCCCAAACAGGCGACCCTGCCATCCTCGCCTGTAAGTCACCCGTCCAAGAGACAAGTCCTCCCAAAGGCGGCAATGTTTTAACATCTGGTAAAGATTCATTTTACCCCAAAGTGGCGCCGTACCGGGCCTAAGCACATTGATCCGGGCAACGACCTCCGCCCGGGTTTGTGTGTCATGGATTGATTTCATATCCGTGGGAGTTGAGCCAGAGAAAACCAATTACCTGAATCATCTTTAAAGATGGCTTCCGTTCCATAAAATTCCTTTGTCGGCACTTTTGTAAACGTGACACCTTTCGCTTTCATTTCTTCATACGTGGCATAAATGTCATCACAGGTAAAAACGGCCACGCCAAAAGTTCCCTCCCTGATCATCCCGGTCAGCAATGCCACCTTCTCAGCCGAATACATTCCGTTGTTGACGGGCGAAAGCACAATCTCCACATCCGGCTGCCCCGGCGCACATACCGTCAGCCACCGCCCGCCCTGCGGCATCGGCACATCCACCACGACCCTGAACCCAAGCTTGTTTACATAAAAGTCATACGCGCTTACCTGGTCGAGCACCATTACGCTGCTATGCGTCATTTTGGAGATCATGTCCTTTTTTTATCAAAGGAAGCTAATAAACAAAAGCGCGGGTTATCGAAAATTGTCATTTTGCCAACCAGCCGTTCCTAAGAGCAAAACAACCGGGTATAAAGCGAAGTGGAGCCTCCGCTATCTCTGCACGAAGCGCCCGATGCCGTGACAAAAACGCTGATGGCGTCACTCCGGCGACCCGTTTGAAAAGAAGGCTAAACGAGCCGAGACTTTCAAAACCAACGGCATAGCATACCTCGGATACCGGTCTACCCATTTCCAACAACTCCATTGCCTTCTGGATCCGCACAAAAATGAGGTATTGATGGGGGGTCCGGCGATACGTGTTTTTGAACAGCTTGATAAAGTGAAATTTGGAAAAACTGGCCTCATCCGCTATGAGGCCCAGGTCAATGGGTTCCGCAAAGCGGGTATCTATAAGCAGCTTTGCCTGCACGAGACGGCGATATAGGTACATTTTGGGATAGGCGGCGACCTCCATACGTATAGCAAACTTACAATAAATGCTTATCTTTATCCTCCACATCGTACCCCGCCAAAACAAAATACGCCCCAATTTACCTATGGTCTAAAAGTTGCCGTTTTCTTTATGCTGAAGAAGGCTTTAATCTTGACTGCGGTTCTGATGGGGTTGGGTACTGCCATATTTGCCCAGGCGCTATTCATCTTTACACCCACGACACTTCCCGATGCCCAATACGCAACGTCTTATCCCAATCAGACCGTAAGCGTAGTGCTTGGCGGCGTCCCACCTTACACCTATGCTATTACCGCGGGCAGCCTTCCCGCGGGGATGGGCCTGTCTGCCGACGGCACCATATCCGGAACGCCAACCCTTGCCGGCACCTATTCTTTCACTATTACCGCGACGGACAGCGACCCATTGGGACCCTTCACCGGCTCGCAAAACTATACCCTGGTCGTCGACGCTGTCCCCTTGACGATTACGGCCACGAGCGCCACAATGTCTTATGGCGGGACCTTTCCTTCCTTGGGCGTGACCTATACCGGGTTCGTAAACGGCGATAATCCCAGCAGCCTCACTGTACAGCCAGCCGTAACCGTGCCGGCCAATGCCAATTCCCCTGCGGGATCGTATACCATTACCCCTTCCGGCGCTTCCGATCCCAATTATACCATTAGCTATGTCAACGGCACCCTGACGATAAACCCCGTCCCCCTGACGATCACGGCGGCCAATGCAAGCATGACGTATGGCGGGTCTCTGCCAACTTTTACCGCTAGTTACAGCGGTTTCGTCAATAGTGACAATTCCTCCAGCCTGACGACCGCGCCAACAGTATCCACCACAGCAACCGCAACTTCTCCCGCCGGAACCTATCCGATCAATGCTTCCGGCGCAGTGGACGCCAATTACACCATCACCTACGTCGCCGGAACCCTGACGATAGGCAAAGCCACTCTTACAGTGACCGCGGACAATAAAACAATGCCCTACGGCGGTCCTCTCCCGCCCCTTACCATCACATACAGTGGGTTCGTCAATAGCGATGGCCCTTCCAACCTGACGCCGGCACCCACCGCCACAACGACAGCCACCGCATCTTCCCCTGCCGGAACCTATCCGATCACCCCCGGCACGGGCTCATCCAATAATTATACATTCGTCTATGTCGCCGGCACCCTTACCGTGACACAAGGCTCACTAACCATCACGGCCAACCCGGCGAGCAGCGTCTATGGCGCACCCTTGGCGCCAAACGGTTCGCTAACAGTGACCTACAGCGGCTTCGTAAACGGGGACGGCCCAGGCAATCTGAACAAGATGCCAACCGTCACCAACGCTGCAACACCCAACGCACCCGTGGGCACCTACACGCTTACGCCCTCCGGCGCGGTTGACGCGAATTATACTATTGTCTATGTAAACGGCGTGTACTCCATCACCAAGGCGGCTTTGACCATTACCGCGGGCAACCAGAACATGAACTATGGCGCGGCGGTTCCCAACTTTACACTGAACTACCAGGGCTTTGTCGCGGGAGACAATGCGAACAGCCTGACGACCCTGCCCACCATTACAACGACGGCTGGTTCCCCTCCCGCAGCAGGCACTTACCCCATTACCCCATCCGGAGCGGTAGACCCGAATTACACCATAACCTACGTAGCGGGCACCTTAACCGTGCAAAAAGTCAACCTGACGATCGCCGCCAGCAATGCAAGCATGACCTACGGCGCACCCTTGCCCACCCTGAGCGTTTCGTATAACGGTTTTGTCAATGGCGACAATGCTTCCAGCCTGACGACCCCACCCACGGTATCTACTACCGCAACGTCGGCGTCCCCCGTCGGATCATACCCGGTAACGGCTACCGGCGCAGTCGACCCTAACTACAACATCACCTACATGCCCGGAACCTTGATGATCAGCAAGGCCGCATTGACCGTGACTGCCGATAATCTAACCATGCCGTTGGGAGGCCCCCTGCCAACCCTCACGCTATCTTACACCGGCTTTGTCAATGGCGACGGACCGGGCAACCTGAGCCCGGCGCCCACGGCCATGACGACCGCACAGGCGAACTCACCCGCAGGGACCTATCCGATCACCCCTAAGGGCGGCGGATCCCCCAATTATAACTTCACCTATGTCAACGGCACATTAAGTGTTGGAAAAGCGATCCTGACCATCACCGCCAATCCCGCCAGCAGCGTCTATGGTGCCGCCCTCGTGGCGCCCGGCTCGCTTACGGTGACCTATAGCGGCTTCGTAAACGGTGACGGCCCCGCCAACCTGACTACCTTGCCAACCGTAACCAACGCTGCCACTGCCGGCGCCGCCGCGGGTAACTATAGCTTGACACCCTCCGGCGCGGTGGACCCCAATTATACGATCGTGTACGTAACCGGTGTCTATACGATCCATCAGGCTGCATTGAATATCGCCGCTACCAGCCAGACAATAACGTATGGCAGCACCGTGCCCACCCTTACCGCAACCTATACCGGTTTTGTCAACGGAGACGCGGCCTCCAGCCTGACGACCCAGCCCACGATCACTACGACCGCGGCCTCCACTCCCGCGGCAGGCACCTATCCCATAACGGCATCGGGCGCCGTAGACCCGAATTATACGATTACCTATACCGCAGGTACATTGACGGTACAGAAGGCTGCCCTGACGATAACCGCCAACAATCTCAGCATGACATATGGCGGGACATTTCCAACGCTTGGCGTAACCTATACCGGATTTGTCAATGGCGAAACGGCCACCAATCTCACGACCAAACCAACAGTTTCGACCACGGCCACCGCTGCTTCACCCGCCGGAACCTACCCGATCACGGCATCGGGTGCAGTTGACCCGAATTATACCATCAGTTACGTGAGCGGAGCCTTGACGATCGGCAAGGCGACCCTGACTGTCACCGCCGACAATAAAACAATGTCATTGGGCGGCCCGGTTCCCGCCCTTACGATCACCTACTCCGGCTTTGCCAACGGGGACGGACCATCCAGCCTCTCCCCGCAGCCCACCGTCACGACTACGGCCACCGCATCTTCCCCCGCCGGTGCCTACCCGATCACCCCCGCCGGCGGCTCGTCCAACAATTATACACTGATCTACGTCAACGGCACCCTGAGCGTCGCAAAGGCGTTCCTGACCATCACCGCCAATCCGGCGAGCAGCGTCTATGGAGCAGCCCTTGTGCCCGCCGGATCGCTAACGGTCACGTATAGCGGCTTTGTAAACGGCGACGGGCCTGCTAATTTAACAGCGCTACCAACCGTTTCCAACTCCGCTGCCGCCGGGTCCGCCGCAGGTAACTACACGCTGACCCCCTCCGGTGCAGTGGATGCCAATTACACCATCGTATACGTAACCGGCGTGTATACGATCACTCCGGCGGCGTTGAGCGTCACCGCAACCAATCAGACCATGACCTATGGCAGTGCTGTCCCCGCCCTTACGGCAACCTATAATGGCTTTGTCAACGGAGACAACTCGACTAACCTGTCCACGCAGCCTATCATCACAACGACGGCAACGTCGACCTCGCCGGTAGGGACTTATCCCATTACCATTTCCGGCGCCAATGACCCGAATTATACGATTACCTATTCGGCGGGTATATTGACCGTGCAACCCGCCCCGCTGACGATCACGGCAAACTCCGCTACGATGTCCTTTGGCGGGGCGCTGCCCGCACTCAGTGTTTCTTATAGTGGGTTTGTCAACGGCCAAACCGCAGCCAACCTGACGACCAAACCCACCGTCACCACGACAGCGACCGCTTCCTCACCGGTGGGCACCTATCCAATTACAGCCACCGGCGCCGTGGACCCGAATTACACCATCACCTATGTTGCCGGAACATTGACCATCCAGACGGCCACACTGATCATAACGGCAAACTCCGCAGCCATGATCTATGGCGGGACACTTCCCTCCTTTAGCGTTTCTTACTTCGGCTTTATCAACGGTGATAATGTATCCAGCCTGACGACCTTGCCAACCGTCACAACGACGGCCACAGCATCCTCGCCCGCAGGGACCTATCCCATCACGCCATCGGGCGCCGTCGATCCGAATTACAACATCGTCTACGACCCCGGAACCCTGACCATCAATCCTGCCGCACTTCAGGTAGCGGCGCTCGCACAAACAAAGCTTTACAGCACCCCGGACCCGACGTTTACGTATACGGTCAATGGGTTGGTCAACGGAGACAATACCGGCATATTTAGCGGAAGCCTGAGCAGAACCCCGGGTGAAAGCGTCGGTAAATACCAGATCATCAAGGGTACCCTTAGCCCCGGTGCCAATTATACTATGAGCTTTACGGGGAATTATCTGACCATAACCAAGGATACACAAGACATCGCCTGGACCCAAAGCCTCCTTGTCGGCTGCAACGATACGACGGATGTAATACTAAATGCCACCGCAACCAGCGGGCTGCCTGTCACTTATAAGGTCTCCGATCCGAAGATAGCTACCGTGTCAGGAAATATCCTGACCCTGTTGCAGCCCGGCACGGCAATTGTTACAGCCACCCAGGCGGGCGACTCGAATTACCTGGCAGCTGAAACCGTCACCGATACTATTCGCTATGAGTCGGCTTCGCTCATCCGGCAGCATTGGAACGATGTGATCTTCTTTGACAACACCAGCGGGGACTACGTAGCATGGCAGTGGTACAAGAATGACAGCGCGGTCTCGGGAGCCAACGGCCCGTATTACAGCGAAAGCCCCTCCCTGAACGGACAATATTTTGTGATCGCTACCAATACGGACGGCCAACAGATCCAAAGCTGCACATTGACCATCGCCGCCGGCGCAGCTATCCCGGGAGGGATCAAAGTCTATCCAAACCCTACGACACCGAGCGCAACAGTCACCGTGGCCATCAATTACCCCGCCGCTCTCTTGAAGGGCGCTGTATTACAGGTGGCAGATTATACCGGAAAGGTGTTGCAGCAAGTGACGAATGTGCAACCGTCAATGCAGGTCACCATGCCTGCCCTGAACGGTATCTATATAATCAATCTACTGTTGTCCAATGGACAGAAAATTAGCGTCAATGTACTGGTTGAGATCTAACTTGCTGACTGTTTTATTTGCCGCAACCGCGCTCCAGGCAGGGGCGCAAGGCCTGGGCATAGAACTGGACGGCGGTTTGCAGGGGACGCAGTACCAATTGAATAAGGGCCAAACAATGCTTTTACCCGGCGGCTCCCTTGGCCTCCTTTATACGTTTCGGCTGGGCCCCAACTGGGGATTGATAAGCGGATTAACCGTAGGCGTATATCGCACACAGGCGACCCTGCCGGA